>Ga0307510_10000034_pt1 | contig 111278 bp, 140 predicted proteins | sample 12_EM_MG_FD_207224 | JGI IMG/M metagenome (GOLD analysis project Ga0307510, IMG submission 207224) | Populus trichocarpa ectomycorrhiza microbial communities from riparian zone in the Pacific Northwest, United States - 12_EM | ecosystem: Host-associated > Plants > Roots > Unclassified... | reverse complement strand
TGCAATGGACGCTCGATTCTAAGATCGAGCAGAGCATCGCACGTGCGGAGAAAGATGCGGCTGAGCTCATTGCGTCGCAGGCGATGAGCGTGGTCAAGACTGGGTACGGCAAACAAGTGATCAAGGCCGCACGCGTATCACCCGATGCATGGGGGCAGCTGCTGGTGCAGCTTGCGTACGCGAGGCTCCTGCGCTCGCGTGGCTGGCAGCGGCAGGGAGGTACGTACGAAAGCGCGACAACGCGGCGGTTCTTCAAAGGTCGAACGGAGGTCATCCGCGTCGTGACAAATGAGAGCGACGCGTTCGTCCAGGCAATGTTGGCGGAAGATGAAACGGATAAGAGGAAGGCACTGTTTGAGGAAGCTGCGAAAGTGCACGTCGCTAATGCGCAGGCAGCCGGGCGCGGAGAGGGCGTCGACCGCCATTTGCTCGGTGAGTGAACCGCTGCTGGGAACTTTCTTGGGCTGATGGCGTGTTGTGCTACTGCGTGCGTTGTGGTTTAGGACTGAGGAAGGTACTCAAGGTGGGCGAGAGCGTTCCGGAGATGTTCGAGGATCCCGTGGTAAAGCGGGCGAGTCACTGGGTGCTGAGCACGTCTGCGCTATACTCAAAGCACTTGCGCGAGTACGGTTGGGGCGAGGTGCGTACTGTTCTCATTCTCCTTCCCAACGACTTTCTTCCGTGTTGTTGACGAGTACCCAGGTGGTGCCAGACGGCTTTGGCGTCGCGTACATGACCGGATGTGACGGTGCGTAGCTCCCACGCCTGCTGTGAGCTTGTATGTGTATATGGTAAGATTGCTGACATGATGGAAACGAGCAGACTATATGCAGTTCACGATCACGTCCCGTGCAGAGATGCCCAACGAGGAGTTCGCGGCGGAGATTTCCCGTGCTGCGGGGGATCTCTATTCCCTTTACTTCCCGGGAGAAGTGCCCAAGTCCAGACTGTGATGGTACCGTCGACAAAGCTTCGAAACAGAAGGGATACCAACTGACATTGTGTGGGAATGTTCAGTGCCGTACTCGGAGCAAACGAAAAAAAGAAATTATTTCCTTGTTTCTTTGGGAAGTTAGAGTTGAACGTATTGCTACTCACAGGATGTACCTGAGTCGCACAATCGAAGGGTTCTATCAGGTGGAGGTACGATAGTCTTCAACTGGAAATTACATATCATGCTGCAACCTCGGACTAAAAGCCGGAGCGTTTAATCTCCAAAGCGAGCATCCCCAGGGTTAGCTGCAATGCACATAAATGGAACTGCGGCGCAATTTTAACATGGACAGCAATTCATTTATGACAAGGGTTGTTCCATTTGATGCTATAAAAATGCTCACATCGCAGCAAAGAGGACCACTGAGCATTTCGCATCCTTGGTCATCCACACAATGATTCATTAGGTAGCAATCCAGATGCAGGAGGATGCGGACACCCTTAGACCATTTCATGTCCGAAATGTACGAACTGCTGAAAATCTTCTGGTTTCAGATAATCGCACGTCATGTGGGATCTACTAATAGGGATAAACAGCCACAAATGCTGGTATACGTGAGTAACGTGACCTCGAGAAGCGCCTTGCTACCTCCAATGGTCCCCAAGCACAGCATCGCATCAGGTTCTTGGCGAGGCCGGCCGTGTGACGGGTGTCTAATTCCCGCAGTGAGCAGGTATCATATTCTCAGCGAGGCGGACCGTGGAAGGTCGGGCGCTAATGACCCCAATGAACACGGCCGGCATCATACTGTACAGTATCGGGTTCCCAACGAGGCTGACCGTGGAAGGCCGAGCGCCCGTTGATTGTAACCTGTAACGGACACGACAGGGACTAGGATCAGGTTCTTCACGAGGCTGAACGTGGCAGGCCGAGCGCCCAATGACCTGCCATGATCATGAACACGATTGGTACAGCATCATGATATTCTTAACGTGGCCGGCCGTAGCAGGCCCCAGTGCCCAGTGATTGTAACAGGTAAACGAACAAGGAGTGATGAGACCTCGCTTCAAGTTCTCACTGCCGAGACCATCCGAGTCAGAGACTATGTTAAGAGTACTTAAATCTGGTAACCACCAGGCGTCCTGTAATACATCAAACATGGTGAAAGGCATATACGCAAGACGACCGAGAAACACGAATACGCGAAGACAGAATCGGACCACAGGCATAACACCGAATACACTGTTTTTCATTTTCATGATGCACTAACAGTCCCGAACATTCTGGGAGTAGTGACAGGCAGCGGAAGATTCGGTTCGTCGACATGATTGTTCACGGGGGTAGCAGTGGCTGAGGGAACCATGAGTGAATCATCGCTAGTCAACATTCAGGAATGCATCAAGACACGCTTACTGTACACAGGTCTGGGCACTCCAGCGCTGGTAGCGATTTCCACGTTGTTGAGCTGTTGTTTGTCGATTTCCACCTGAGACACCGTCATTGATTGCATGAAAAACAAGGCGAGTGTGAAACATACCTCGAGCCCTGACTTGATAGCTTCAATTTGGTAATAAAGGGAATACAGTTTGTACGTCAAGCCATGCAGGAGGGCAACACGCAGTTGGTTGAATGTCCCCTGGGCATGATTACTTTCGAGGCGCATCATTGCGAATTGGTTTGCTGAGCTACGTCAGGGCATGAGATGTTGGGACAATCCGGTATGTGAAGATCTGCTTACCATTCAAGGTGGTGTTTGTGTTCGCTCTGTGGTGGAACGGCACCAACTTCCTCCGCACGACGAAGGAGCCGCTGTGTTTCTTTCAGGAGTGTAGGGCAAGATTGCGCGGAAGCAGATAGAGGATGAAGAGTATGGGGCCGTAGACACCAAGAAGGGAGAGGCAGAAACTGAGAATGTCGATGATATGCATGAATAAGATCGGCAATGGTAGATTTGGGGAGATGGGTTGTGGGAGGGCATGTTGTGGTCCCTCGACCGGAATTTATGTGGCATACAGTCAATTTTCAGGCCTCGTAGTGGGGTCAATTGGACACTTGACTTTAGATATGAAACAGGAAACAGGAGGAGCGGCGTGAGTCGTGATGCACATTACCAGATTAGGGAAGTTGACTAATAACAACGAGGCACACGAGGCTGTGCAGGGAGTCCACGAAGGCACGGACACACTTCTCCCCGTTACCAAACTTGGAAACTTAACTATACCAACAACATGAGGCCCAACAACATGAGGCGCACCTTGAATCACCGCCTTGTGCGCCTCATGTTGTTGGTATAGTTAAGTTTCCAAGTTTGGAAATGGGGAGAAGTGTGTCCGTGCCTCCGTGGACTCCCTACACAGCCTCGTGTGCCTCGTTGTTATTAGTCAACTTCCCTAATCTGGTAATGTGCATCACGACTCACGCCGCTCCTCCTGTTTCCTGTTTCATATCTAAAGTCAAGTGTCCAATTGACCCCACTACGAGGCCTGAAAATTGACTGTATGCCACATAAATTCCGGTCGAGGGACCACAACATGCCCTCCCACAACCCATCTCCCCAAATCTACCATTGCCGATCTTATTCATGCATATCATCGACATTCTCAGTTTCTGCCTCTCCCTTCTTGGTGTCTACGGCCCCATACTCTTCATCCTCTATCTGCTTCCGCGCAATCTTGCCCTACACTCCTGAAAGAAACACAGCGGCTCCTTCGTCGTGCGGAGGAAGTTGGTGCCGTTCCACCACAGAGCGAACACAAACACCACCTTGAATGGTAAGCAGATCTTCACATACCGGATTGTCCCAACATCTCATGCCCTGACGTAGCTCAGCAAACCAATTCGCAATGATGCGCCTCGAAAGTAATCATGCCCAGGGGACATTCAACCAACTGCGTGTTGCCCTCCTGCATGGCTTGACGTACAAACTGTATTCCCTTTATTACCAAATTGAAGCTATCAAGTCAGGGCTCGAGGTATGTTTCACACTCGCCTTGTTTTTCATGCAATCAATGACGGTGTCTCCGGTGGAAATCGACAAACAACAGCTCAACAACGTGGAAATCGCTACCAGCGCTGGAGTGCCCAGACCTGTGGACAGTAAGCGTGTCTTGATACATTCCTGAATGTTGACTAGCGATGATTCACTCATGGTTCCCTCAGCCACTGCTACCCCCGTGAACAATCATGTCGACGAACCGAATCTTCCGCTGCCTGTCGCTACTCCCAGAATGTTCGGGACTGTTAGTGCATCATGAAAATGAAAAACAGTGTATTCGGTGTTATGCCTGTGGTCCGATTCTGTCTTCGCGTATTCGTCTTGCGTATATTGCTTTCGCCATCTTTGATGTACCACAGTATGTCCCGGTTGACCAGACTAAGTAAGGAGTTTTTTTTTTTTTTAGCAACTCTGATGTTGGTGGTCTCTGGTGATCTCGGGGATGAGTCGTGAGTTCTCACCACTGCGGTGACCCTTTAGCGGCCATCGAGGCTCGTATTTCACATATGATAATACAAAGCTCGGTTTGGAAAATTTGCCTGATTCTGACCGTTCCCTTCAACATAACTTGTCGCAACAGTCTGCCGTGTCAGCCACCAACTTGAACGGTACTTTCGGCGCGTCATACTCCACGAACTTTCTGTCCCATGATCCGGCTCACGGAAATCCCACGTTCCTATTCGACACTGACCCATTTCGACCTACTGTAAGCCCCCAAACACCCCCTCTCTCCGTCATCGTTCTGAGTCCGCCTACTCCGAGTCTCTGAGTTCTCGCATATCACCGATAACCTCAAGACTTCTCCTGTCTTACCTCAACGCAGATGCGTTGTCCGCTCCTTGCTCTCCCACCGCTTCCACATCAAGTTCATGCCAGCCAACAATGACAGCAGCCCACTGCAGCACCGCTCACCGAGCAGGCCTCCTTCTCATTCGCCAGCCCTGGGCTTGGCACAACCCCGCCACTAACCTGGATCTGCTGCATCATTGCGGCAAGCTCGGTCCGGTCAAACTGAAGAACGTATACAACAAATCCATCGCTCCCAAAATCCAAAGAAATAGGGTTTCATGTTCGGAAGAGTAAATGCATTCTACAGTCGAAGCTCTCATAACCCATACCCCAGAAAACCCACATTCCTCGACACCTCATCGGACTTTCCAATCCGGAACTTTGCCTTGTTATTAGTTGGCCTGTTGTTAGTGTCCCTCAGGATCAGAATCCACATGCCCCATAAGTTCAAACTCGAGACATCTAGACTCTCTCTCAAGAGGTATGGGTTATGAGAGCGTCGACTGTATTCTTATTTTTATCTTAATGTTCCGGGCCTCCCAAAGTACACAGTGCATCCATTCTCCGCATTGTCCGTCTCCACTGCGCACCCCTTTCGTCTCTTCTTTCAGTACTACAGGATGTCCGGGTGACCTGATCTAAGTGGGTATACTACTGTAGTCATTCTGATGGTCTCGGCAGCAAGAAGCGAGTTCTCATCATTGCGGTGGCCCTTTAGCGACCATCGATGCTCGTATCAATTGTATGTACGGTAATACAAAGCACAGTTTTGGAAATTTGCCCGACTGTGGAAGGAGACATTCCTTCTATCAAAAAGTGCCCTTCACTCGCCGCAGCCAGCAGCAAACAAACTCCGCGCTTTCCATTTCATTTCCCTCCGCAGTCCACACTTCCACACTACTTCCGCTCCATACGGGAACTCTCTATGATTGGCTCACAGAAATCCCACGTTGTTATTCGGCGCTGCGATAGTTGCGCTGTTTTGGCGGAAGGTGTCACGCCCCAAAAGAGGTAATTCCCCCGTAGTTCGGTATCCACTAGTACAGCTGTCAAAAATTCGTACTCAGCAAAAATAAAAAGATCTCGGAATGATAGATGCGAGTAAAACAAACATAAAGAAAACACGTGCCGCTAAACACGTGCCAGTGTCGCTAAGACACCCCATCACTAAGCGAGTGGGGGGAGCCCGGGGGATAAACGGGTGCGCGCGAGGGTGTTTCTGGGCATTATTTCAGCCCGGAAATTGTTCCCGGGGGAGCTCCTCGCACATGTAAACCCTAGACCGGCGGCGGAAGAGGGCGCAAAGGCGAACCTGGGCAGAGTGGCGGAAAGATGCAGAAACGCGGGACCGGGTGCTGCGCTTGACGTGCAATGTGTGACTGGGACCGCCGCGGACGGGTTCGCGCGAGTGAAAGAACGCACAGCAGAGGCGGCCGCTGCGGCGGAAGGGGACGCGCAGGCAGGGGCAAGTGCAGCGGAGCAGATGCACAGGCTTGCCCGGTGCCTGGCGGTGCCCGGGTCTTTGTTATTAATAGCTAGTCATATATCATGGAGTGGAATAGTGATGCAAGGGTGTGTGGGGTAGCGGTTGTTACGTTTGCGGTTGCTTGACTGGCCAGGGCAGGTTCCTTGGTTTGATTCCGTGATGGTGCAATATTCTTTTTTCGTTATTCACATGACATTTCATTTACCTATCCACTATACATTAGCCACAAAAATTAATAATATAAGCGGCATGAAGCGGTCCGATATGCGGACACCAAATATTGTTTGAAGTCGATTTTTCATTGAGAAGGCAGAAGGGCCCAGCATCGCCAGGCACCGGGCAACCTGCGCATCCGCTCCGCTGCGCTTGCCCCCGCCTGTGCGTCCCCTTCCGCCGCAGCGGCCGCCTCTGCTGCGCGTTCTTTCACTTGCGCGAACCCGTCCGCGGCGGTCCCAGTCGCACATTGCGCGTCAAGCGCAGTGCCCGGTCCCGCGTTTCTGTGTCTTTCTGCCGCTCCGCCCGGGTTCGCCTTTGCGCCCTCTTCCGCTGCCGGTCTAGGGTTTACATGTGCGAGGAGCTCCCCCGGGAACAATTTCCGGGCTGAAATAATGCCCAGAAACGCCCTCGCACGCGCCTGTTTATCCCCCGGGCTCCCCCCACTCGCTTAGCGATGGGGTGTCTTAGCGACACCGGCACGTGTTTAGCGGCACGTGTTTTCTTTATGTTTGTTTTACTCGCATCTATCATTCTGAGATCTTTTTATTTTTGCTGAGTACGAATTTTTGACAGCTGTACTAGTGGATACCGAACTACGGGGGAATTACCTCTTTTGGGGCGTGACACCTTCCGCCAAAACAGCGCAACTCGCTGCGATAGGCTGTGATGCACTTCAACTAAAGCCCCCCAAACACCGCCTCACCGTCTTTTCTGATCCCTTACGTAGATTGATGACAAGGCTTCCTGCTTCCTACCTTACATAATACCCAACCCCAGCGCGTTCTCTGCTCCCTTCTTTCCCATCCTTTCTAAAGCTTCACCCGGTCAACAACGACGGCACCCCAGCACCCCTCGCCAAGAGAGCCACCTTCATTCGTCGGCCCTGGGCTCAGCACAGCCCTGCAACAAACCTATAGTTCGAGGCGTCCTCCTTCTGCGTACCAACCAAGATCGATGGCTGCACATTCTGCGCCTTACAGGGCAACATAGTCTAAGGGTGTCCTGTTGCCCTGTGATACGTCAAGACTGGCTGCGTCATTATTAAGTACGAACGACCTCATCTCCCCAATGGACATCCTCCCCGTTTTTTTCCAACCGTCTTCCACTTCGCACGTAAACCACAGTACAAGCGTCATTTGAGAGCGGAGGATCGGAGGCTCACGCATGAGCTCCGCAGCTGGCCTCTGGAGGTGAGCACTCCTGGTAAATGCCAGCTCACATTCTTGAAGCTAATCCCGCCATCTGAAAGGAGCTTGTCGAGTGGTTTAACATGCGTCATGTCGAGAGCGCAGCGGTCGAAAGTCTCGACGGCTTCCGTTTCAGTCTGCCAGCCGTGGCCATGCGCGCTCCATTTTTCCGCGGTGCATGTCAACATGAGATTGACCGACGCAAGTGATGAGCGGGATCAAGACTGGGTACGGCAAGCACCCGGCATTCGACCACGGCTCGCCCGCGGCCTCTTCCTCCGCATCAGAGGAGCTGCAATGAACGCTCGATTCAAAGCTCGAGCGGAGCATCGCACGTGCGGAGAAAGATGTGGCGGAGCTCATCGCGTCGCAGGCGATGAGCGTGGTCAAAACTGGGTACGGCAAACAAGTGATCAAAGCGGCACGCGTATCGCCCGATGCATGGGGGCAGTTGCTGGTGCAGCTTGCGTACGCAAGGCTCCTGCGATTGCGGCGCTGGCAGCGGCAGGGGGGTACGTACGAAAGCGCGACGATGCGCCGGTTCTTCAAGGGTCGGACGGAGGTCATCCGGGGCGTGACCAGCGAGAGCGACGCGTTCCTCCAGGTAATGTTGGCGGAAAATGGAGCGGATAAGGTGGAAAAGAGGAAGGCACTGTTTGAGCAAGCTGCCAAAGTGCACGTCGCTAATGCGCAGGCGGCCGGGCGCGGAGAGGGCGTCGACTGTCATTTGCTCGGTGAGCGACCCGCTGCTGGGAACACTTCCCCCTTTCTTGGGCTGATGACGTGTTGTGCTGCTGCGTGCGTTGTGTTTAGGACTAAGGAAGGTATATTCAAGGAGGGTGAGAGCGTCCCGGAGATGTTCGGGGATCCCGTGGTGAAGCGGGCGAGTCACTGGGTACTGAGCACGTCTGCGCTACTCAAAGCACTTGCGCGAGTACGGTTGGGGCGAGGTGCGACTTTCCTTATTCTCCGTTCAACGATTCTTCCGTATTGATGAGTACGCAGGTGGTACCAGACGGCTTTGGCATCGCGTATATGACCGGATGTGACGGTGAGTGGCTGGCTATCACACGGCTGGCTGTGCTAGTATGAATGCTGACATGATGAAAACGAGCAGACTGTATGCAATTCACGATCACGTCTCGTGCGGAGATGCCTAACGAGTTCGCGGCGGAGATTTCCTGTGTTGCAGGGGATCTCTATCCCCTTTACTTCTCGGGAGAAGTGCCCAAGTCAAGACTGTGATGGCATCGTCGACAAAGCAAACAAAAAAGAGAAATATTTCCTTGTTTCTTTGGGAAGTTAGAGTTGAACATATTGCTACTCACAGCATGTACCTGGGTCACACAATCGAAGGGTGACATGTTCTATCAGGTAGAGGTACGATAGTCTTTAACTGGAAATTACATATCATGCTGCAACCTCGTACTAAAAGCCGAAGCGCTTAATGTCCAAAGCGAGCATCCTCGGGGTTAGCTGCAGTGTACATAAATGGAACTGCGGCGCAATTTTAAGCCTTCAGGACTTCAACGGCATGGACAGTGATTTATTCATGACAAGAGTTGCCCCGTTTGATGCCATAAAAAGGTTTATGGAATCCAGACTCGAACCTCAGGCCTCATGGCTTGTTGAAAATGTGTGGGCCAACTGGTTTTATGACTTTGTACGCTCACATTGCAGCAAAGAGGACTACTGAGCACTCCGCATTCTTGGTCATCCACACAATGATGCATTAGATGGCCATGTAGATACAGGAGGACGTGGGCGCCACGGACACCCTTAGACCATTTTTTGTCCGAAAGGCATGAACTACTGAAATTATCTTCCGGTTCCAGATAATCGCACATCATGTGGGATTTAGTGGGGGCAAACAGCCATAAATGCCGGTGTAAAGCGCCCTGTTACCTCCAATTGTCCAGCACAACATAGGAACAAGTTCTTTGCGAGGCCGGCCGTGTGACGGGTGTCTAATTCCCGCAGTGAGCATGTATCATATTCTTAGCGAGGCGGACCGTGGAAGGTTGGGCGCACCATGACCCGCAATGAACATCATACGGTATCAGGGTCCCAACGAGGCTGACCGTGGAAGGCTGGGCGCCCATTGATTGTAACCTGCAACGGACACGACAGGGAATAGGATCAGTTCACGAGGCTGACCGTGGCAGGCCGAGCGCCCAATGACCTACCACAATCATGAACACGACAGGTATCATATTCTTAAATGAGGCTGACCGTGGCAGGCTCGGGCGCCCAATGATTGTAACCGACAAAATGGACATGATGGGGACTACGATAGGAGTGATGAGACCTCGCTAGGCCTCGCTTCTCACTACCAAGACTATCCGAGTCGGAAACTATGTGAAGAGCACTTCAATCTGGTGACCAACGGGCATACGGTAGTACATTAAACATGGCGAAAGCAATCTACGCAAGACGACAGAGAAACACGAATATGCGAAGACAAATTTGGACGACAGGCATAACATCTAATACACTGTTTTTACGATGTACTGATTGTCTCGAACACTCAGGCCATAACCGCTGGCAGCGGGAGAGTCGGCTCCGAGTCGTTGACATGATTGTTCACGGGGGTAGCAGTGGCTGAGGGAACCATGAGTGAATCATCGCTAGTCAACATCCAGGAATGTGTCAAGACACGCTTACCATCCACAGGTATGGACAATTCAGCGCTGTCAACGATTCCTACGCCGTTGAGCTGTTGGTTGTCGATTTCCACCTGAGACACCGTCATCGACTGCATGATAAACAAGGTGAGTATGGGACATACCTCGAGCTCTAACTTGATAGCTTCAATTCGGTAATAAAGAGAATACAGTTTGAAAGTCAGGCCGTGCAGGAGAGCAACACGCAGTTGATTGAATGTCCCTTGGGCACGATTGCTTTTGAGGCGCAGGGTGGCGAATTCGTTTGCTAAGCTATGTCAGGGCATGAGATATTCGGGACAGTCTGGTATGTGAAGATCTGCTTACCTGTCAAGGTGGTGCTTGTGTTTGTTCTGTGGTGAAACGGCACCAACTTCCTCCGCACGACGAAGACGCCGCTGTGTTTCTTCCAGGAGTGTGGAGAGACGTGGGAAAAGATTGCGTGGAAGCAGAGAGAGGATGAAGAGTATGGGGCAGTAGATGTCAAGAAGGGAGAGGCAGAAACTGAGAATGTCGATTGCATGCATGAGTGAGATCAGCAATGGTAGATTTGAGGTGCTGGGTTGTATGAGGGCATGTTGTGGTCCCTCGACCGGTATTTATGTGCAACATACAGTCAAATTTCAGGCCTCATAGTGGGTTCATGGAAACTTGACTGGTATGAAAAGGAGGAGACCGTGAGTTCAGGCAGTGTCACGGTTATGCCCACAACCAAATTAGGAAAACTTGGCTACAATAACAATAGAAGGAGCCGAGGACGGGAGTGTTGGTGGTGTTATTGACTTATTGTAAGCCAAGTTCCTAAATTTGGCAGTGGTAGTGGAGTGGTAGTGGGCGTCCGGCTCTTGAGCCGCCCCTCCTATTGTTAACTTAATTGCTATTGTAGCCAATTCCTAATTTGGTGCAGGTTTTTTTGAAAACTCGAGGCTTTTAGAAAAGCCTTGAGGCGCCTCGTCCCACGTCAGTCGCCCGACATATATGTTTTCGCCTTGTGGTCAGTTACCCTCAGGCTGACCATTGATTACTAGCTGGCATATAAAATCCTGGTCAAGGGACCACAAGATGCCCTCATACAACCCAACTTCAAGTTCCCAAGTTCCCAATTCTACGACTATTCACCCAGGCTCATGCATGTTATCGACATCCTCAGTTTCAACCTTTCCCTTCTTGGGATCTATGGTCCCACGCTTCTCATCCTCTATCTCCTTCCACGCAATGTCGCCCCACGTCTCTTGACACTCCTGGACGAAACACAGCAACTTCTCCGTCGTGTGGAGGAAGTCGGTGCTGTTCCATCGCAGAGCGAATACAAACACCATCTTGACCGGTACGCAGATCTTCACTTACCAGATTGTCCCAACATCTCATCTCCTGACATAGCTCAGCAAACCAATTTGCAATGATGCGCCTCGAGAGTAATCATGCCCAAGGGACATTCAATCAACTGCGTGTTGCTCTCCTGCACGGCCTGACATTCAAACTGTATTCCCTTTATTACCGGATTGAAGCCATTAAGTCAGAGCTCGAGGTACGTTCCACACTCTCCTTGTTCATCATACAGTATGATGACGGCGAATAAGGTGGAAATCGACAAACAACAGCTTAATGATACGGAAACTGGTACTAGCAGTGACGCACCTAGGCCTGTGGACGGTAAGCGTGTCTTGATACATTCCCGGAACCAAACCATGATTCACTCATGGTTCCCTCAGCCATCGCTACCCCCGTGAACGCCTATGTCAACAACTTGGAGCCAACTCTCCCGCCAGTCAGTATGCCCTGAGCCTTCGACGCAGTCAGTGTACGTGGGAACAGTGTATTGGATGTTATGCCAGTAGTCCGATTTGTCATCACATATTCGTGTTTCTTGTTGTCTTGCGTATATTGCTTTAGCCATGTTCTATGTAGTACAGGATATCTGGGTGACCTGATCTGAGTGGGTATAGTCGTTCTGATGGTCTCGGCGACGGGAAGCAAGCTCTCATCACTGCGGTGACTCTTAGCGACGATCGAGGCTCGTATTATATGTACGACAATACAAAGCACAGTTTTGGAAATTTGCCTGACTGACAGTGACTGTGGAAGGAGACATTCCTTCTATGAACAAAAAAGTGCCTTTCACTTGCCGCGGCGTGCGCGGTGTTGGCGCACTTGGCGGCCACCAACGGCACTTTCTCCGCGCTTTCCAATTCCCTCCACACTTCCACTCCATACGAACCTCCATCGGCATCGGAACTCTCTATGATTGGCTCACAGAAATTCATGTTCTTATTCGGTGCAGTGATAGGCTGTGATTCACTTCAAATACCCCCCCCCCCCCAAACACCACCTCACTGTCTTTTCTGATCCCTTGCGTATATCGATGACAAGGCTCCCCCAGTTACCCAGTCCTGCTTTCTACCTCACAGAATACCCGACGCCAGTGCGCTCTCCGCTCCTTTTTTTTCCATCCTTTCGATGTCAAGCTCCACCCGGCCAACAACGACGGCACCCCCCTGCAACCCTCGCCTAGCGAGCCACCATCATTCGTCGGCCCTGGGCTCAGCACAGCCCTGCAACTAACCTATAGTTTGAGGCGTCCTCCTTCTGCGTACCAACCAAGGTCGATGGCTGCACATTCTGCGCCTGACAAGACAACATAGTCCAAGGGTGTCCTGTCGCCCTGTGATACGTCAAGACTGGCTGCGTCATTATTAAGAACGAACGACCTCATCTCCCCAATGGACATCCTCCCCAACTTTTCCCCCTACCATCTCCACTTCGCACATACACCACAGTACAAGCATCATTTGAGAGCGGAGGATCGGAGGCTCACGGATGAGCTCCTTAGCTGGCCTCTCGAAGAGAAGCTCTCCCGGTCAACACCAGCTCACATTCGCGCAGCTAATTTCACCATCTGAAAAGGCTCGTCCAGTGGCTGCATAACGCGTCATATCGAGAGCACAGCGGTCGAACCGGGGACTTCTTTTCAGTGCTCCAGTCGTGGCCGAGCGCGCTCCTTTTTTCTGCAGTGCATGTCGACGTCATACTCACCGGCGCAAGTGATGAGCGGGATCAAGACCGGGCACGGCAAGCAGGGGGTCAAGGCGCCGTGGGTGTCGCTTGATGCTTGGGGGCACGTACTAGGACAACTTGCTTCCCCGTGGCTCATGTACTCGCAAGGCTGCAAGTAGCAGGGAGCGTGTGGACGAAGGCGCAACGACACGCTTGTTTATAAGGGCTGCACAAAGGTAGCCCGCGTCACACGAGTGAGAGTAATGCGTTCGTGCGGGCCATGATAGCTGTGGACAGATGATATGGGTTATACCGATACTGAACGAGGAGTTCGCTGCGATTTTGCATGCTGCGGGGGCCTTCTATTCCCTGTACATCTTGAGGAGAGTGCCTTGATCTAGACCGATAATCTTTCTGACAAGTTTCGACGCAGGAGGGGGCATCCAATGCCACTGTGTGGGAATCTCAGGTGCCCTTATTCAGACGAACCGAAAGAAAATATCCGGATGACTTCCTGCTTTGTTTTTGGAAACTTAGGATTGAACGTATTGCTACTCATGGGATGCCACCTAGGTCATACAATTGAGGCGATTATCTTGTGCAGGTTGGTACATGGTACGACATGCCTCCGTTGGCACTAGGATTGGCACTTCATGCTGCCATCTTGCACTCGGCCGGGGTGGGCGCCCAACCCTAAGAGCGGGCGTCCTTGAGAAGTTCCTGATACATTTGAATAGAACTGCGATGCATTGTCTCGATCATTTGAGCCTCAAGGCGGCAGGGCCTTATCAACATCGGCCTGACATACGGAACACGATATTGTGGCTCCAGATCCGGATCTTGTACCTTTGAGAAAACGCACGCGCGCGCGCCTGGTTGAACGCCCCACTCTCAGGCTTGCCGACGTGCTGTACACGTTGCAGCAAAGGGGGGCGGCCAATAAGCGCTCCGCGTCCTTTGTTTCCACGTGATGTACCAATCAGCCATCTCAATTCAAGGGGGTAAAGTGGAGCCTGGGGACAACGATGATCTGTCATTTTTCTTCTAAAATAGGTAAAAAAAATTGTTGCTTCCAAATGATTGCATATTTTGTGGATACAAGGTTACAGCGGAAAAGCACAGTCCCTCGCCGCGTACTCATCCATGATCCCGGCAGATAGCAGGTTTTCAGCCGCCGATCTGTGGGTGAGTTGGCGGTATTGTCCGCCGCCTGCTGATCAGGTTGAAGGATTGTAAGTCAACATGCTGTGTAGGTCAACAACTCACCAGGTCCAAAAGCTGTTCAGGTCGAGAAGCTATCTAGATCAAGGAACTCTCTAGGTTAAAACGCTGCTCAGGTAGCCAGCCTGTCCCCGTAAGCTTGGCACCAGAGATCTCATCATTTTAATACCCCATGCAGTCTGGTCGGGGGGAAGGAGGTCAAGAGAGTTCACACAACTCGGCTCCCCAACGTCAGATTGCTTGATCTTACTGTAATCTTCTATTGCCAACCTCACAATGGATTTTATCGACATTCTCAGTTTCAGCTGCTCCATTCTTGGAATCTACGGCTTTACACACAACCCACGCTATCTATTTCCATGCAACGTCCACTTCTCTCGGCCCCCCTGAACGGAACACAGCAACTTCTTGATTGTGCGGAGGCAATTGGCACTGTCCCGCTGCACAGCAAATGTGCGACCTGACTCTGCTGGTAAGAAGGTCCTTATATGTTAGACTGTCACAAGATCTCGTACTTCTGACATATTCAGGGAACCAATGTGTGATGATGCGTGTTGAAAGAAATTATGCCTGGGGACATTCCAGCAACTGCGCCTTGCCCTCTTGCACGTCCTGACCTGGAAGCTGGAAGCCTTGTCCCCTCTATCGCCGAATCGAAGCCATCAAGTACGTTGCATCATTATCCTTGTTTATGGAATCTGATGACAGTGGCCTAGCTGGCTGTCGACAAACAAAAACTTGTAATCACGATCACGGAGAGTGCTACCAGCATGGTGTGGCCTCGTCCTGCCGGCAGTACGTCATGTATTTCGATACGTGTTACAGGATTCTCTCTACTCCTCAGATACTTTCGCCTGCGGGCAGTATTGTCAAGGCAATTCATCCGCTGCCAGCCACTACATCCTGAATGTCTGTCGCGAACAATGTAGCACGAAGCAGTGTATTGAATGTTGTGCGAGTCTTCGTCGTCGCGTTCTTCCTCGTTGTTGCGCTGTCTGTTATCGCTATCTTAATGTTTTCTGCACTGAAAGATACCTGTTGATGACTAAATCACAATGTGGAGAGCTCAGCCGTTGGTTGAACCAAACGGCAACGTTATGGCGTGCTATTCTTTATTTCGAATACACCCTGTCATGGGCCTGATGACATGCAAACGCTAAGTGCGGTGACCCTTCGACGGCCATTGTAATCACAGGTAACTTCTCCCTCCGAAGGCCGCAGGGGTCTCAGATGTAATAGTTCGAGTAGTCCGAACTTTAAGAAGTAACAACCCATGTCCCACTCAGATACTGAGACAGCAGACTAACACATTGTGTCGTTGTGCCAACTTGACGGTGCCTCCTGAGTCCTGGCGCCCACTCACTAGGCCTGTTGTCTCAATGTGAGCATTAGGTGCTGAATAAACAGCCATCAATGGTGAACAGACGCGCCCTCGAAGGTTGCAAGGACCATGTCCGGAATGCACCACGGATCCTCCCAACATTCGTGGCTATGGGCCTCCGACCCTATTGATGGAAAACTGTTAACCACGTTATCGGGACTGGTCCTGGTGGGACCAGCCTCAGCCTCCATCAAAGTGTATCTCAGCTTCTCAGCTTCAAAGGGTAAGTGGCTTCACTGGCATGTCATTAGCCGGAAACTGGCAGAGTTTCGACCCTAACCTTGTATTCGCGATGTGGTGGGACAGCGTTGATTTCCTCCGCACGACCAAGAGGTTGCTGCGTTTCGTCCAGGAGTGTGGAGAGGAGCGGCGCAACGTTGCGTGGACGCATATAGCGGACGAGGGGCACGGGGCCATGGACGTCAAGAAGGGAGACGTAAAAGCTGACAATGTCGATAACAGGTATGGGTGAGATCGGTAATAGTAGAGTTGGGGAGCTGGGATGGCTGAGGGCATACTGGATCCCCCAGCTAGACTTCATGTACTGGCGTGCGGTTGCGGCGTATCCCTACACTTTCGTTCGGATTCCGCGGGTGGCCCCATCGTCCGGTGTTCCCACTGGAAGACAGTGTGCATTACTTAGTAAACCCCATAAAACTTAATACAGAACAAGGCACAGTTTGATGGGGGGACACGGGAGAATGGCTATCCTTCTGAGGCCTACAGTGTCATAAGTATGTGCCTTAGAGCGGAACTGCAGCAGCTTACAGTACGCAGTCCGGCACCGGAATGACCACATGACCGCGTGAGGGAGAGACATTTGAAATTAGAACGAGATGGCGGTGCCAAGAAACCTACATATTGCTGCATAGTGTACGCATATACCTTGCGTCACGGTCAAACTGAGGTGTTGTTTCCATCAATTCTGCTTGCTTAAACCCAAAAATACCTTCAAGAGGCCAGCCTCTTCAACTTCGGGCCCCGAGTTATCTAGTTTAACCAGCCATTCTTGTGAGGACCCCGGAAGAAAGGACGTAGGAATGTCGGAAATGGTGGTTTGATGAGAGACCATCCAATAGGACCCCAGATAAAGGCCTTTCAATAGGGACCCCGGAAAAAAGACTTCGATCCTGGACGCGAACGGGTGGCACAGCCTCGATGGATGAGATACTGCCAAGCTCAGGTCCGAACGGGTGGTACAGCCTCGATGGATGAGATAATGCCAAGCTCAGGTCAAAATGGAACGGGTGGCACAGCCTCGATGGATGAGATAATGCCAAGCTCAGGCCAAAACGGACGATAATGCTAAGCTCCGCCTGCGCGCGGTCACACATAAATGCATAAAGTCTGGCTGAGCGACCCAGTATGCACTCACCCAACCCAACTCCCCAACTCTACCATTGCCAATCTCACCCATGCCTGTTATCGACATTCTCAGTTTTCTTCTTGGCGTCTATTGCCCCATACTCCTCATCCGCTATATTTTTCCGCGCAATATCACCCTACGTCTCTGTACACTCCTGGACGAAACCCGGCAACTTCTTGGTCGTGCAGAGGAAATCGGTGCCGTAACCCCACAGAGCGAATACAAAAGCCAACTTGACTGGTGAAAAATATCTTTGATCACTAGATTGTTCTGACATCTCATATCCTGATGTAGTTCGGCAAACCGGTTTGCGATGATGCGTACTGAAAGTAACCTTGCCCGTGGGATATTCCTGCAACTGCGCGTTGCACTCCTGCACGGCCTAACCTGGAAGCTTTTTTCCCTGTATTACGAAATCGAAACGATCAAGTCTGGACTCGAGGTTGGTTACGTCATCACTCTCCTTGTCTTTCACGTGATCATATCGATTGCTTGTCTCAGCTTCAAGTCGACAAACAACTGCTCCGAACCAACAACATAGGGAACGTTGCTCGCACGCCGGTGCTTAGTCCTGCGGATGGTAAGCAGTCTTGATTCATATTTCCTAGATGTTTGCTAACCATGTTTCCCGCAGACACTGCTATCCCCGTGAACAGCGTCGACGGACTGACACTTCCGCTGCCAGCAACTACACCCTGAGCATCAGTGTATCACAAAAACAGTGTATTAGATGTCGTGCCAGTGATCCGGTTTGTTGTCGCACAGTCCCGTTTTTGTTGTTGTCTTGCGTATACTCCTGCCATGTTTGATGTACTACATGATGTCTGGGTGACCTGATCTCAGCGGGTATAGTCTTTCCGATGGTCTCGGCGACAAGAAGCGAGCACTCATCACTGCGGTGGTCCTTTATTGACCATCGAGGCTCGTATTGTATGTACGTACGATAATACAAAGCGCAGTTTTTGGAAATTTGCGTGACTCTGGAAAGGAGACAAGTATCCGATGGGATTAGCCATTCCTTCTACTGTATCAACAATAAAATGTTGCCGCGACCTTGTCAACAACCAGCGGAGCGGCGCTCTTCTCCGCACTTTCCCGTCCCTCCGCGCCCAACACGAACCTCCGTCGGGACTCTATGATTGGCTCACAGAAATCCCACGTTCTTTTTCGGCGCCGTGATCCACTTCAACTCAAGCCCCTCACCCGTCTTTTCTGATCTCTTGTGTATATTGACAAGCCCCCCTGTCCTGCTCCCTACCCCGCATAGTACTCAACCCCAGTGCGTTCTCCACTCCTTTCTCTCCCATCCTTTCTATATCAAGCTCCACCCGGCCACCCACGACAGCATCCCACCGCAGCAACTCTCGCCAAGCAAGCTACCGTCCTCATTCTTCAGCCCTGGGCTCAGCACAGCCCTACCACCGACCCATCGTTCGAGGCATCCTACGTACCAATCAAGATCGATGGCTGCACATTCTGCGCCTTACAAGGCAACATAGTCCAAGGGTGTCCTGTCGCCCTGTGATACGTCAAGACTGGCTAGGTCATTATTAAGAACGAACGACCTCATCTCCCCAATGGACATCCCCCGAAAATTTTACCACCGTCTCCGCTTTGCACGTACACCACAGTCTAAGTCTCCATTTCAGACCGGAGAATCGGAGGCTCTTGGATGACGTCCTCAGCTGGCCTCTCGAAGGTAAGCTCTTCCGGTCAACGCCAGCTCACATTCTCGCAGCTAATTCCACCATCTGAAAGGTCTCGTTTAGTGGTTGCACACGCGTCATGTCGAGACCGCAGCGGTCGAAAATCTCAGCGACTTCCGTTTCGGTGCTCCAGTCGTGGCCGGGCGTGCTCCTTTTTTCTGCGGTGCATGTCAACATCAAACTCATCGACGCAAGTGACGAGTGGGATCAAGATTGGGTACGGCAGGTGGTCAAGACGCCGTAGGTGTCGCTCGATGCTTGGGTGCGCTTACTAGGAGGACCCCCGAAAATTCTGGCAAATGTTTCCAGTCCACCCATTCCTTTACCTTTTATGGAAGGAGGTTGGGTGCCGGCTAAGGCCGGTCCACCATGAGGGCACCTTTTTCGGTGGGAGGTCGGGGTCCGGGGTCCACCCATGAAGCACACCCTGCGCCTCCCCGCTGCTTAGGTTGGGTACCAGTCCACCCATGGAAGGGGCCGGGCTACTGCCAGACTCGATAACTGCCTGAGCTCGCTTAGAGTCTTAGACAACTTGCTTAGACAACTGCCCGACTTCACTTCGATAGTCCCCCCACCCGGCACCCGACACTGCTTAGATATCGCTTGACATCACTCAGATTGTCGCTCCACCCGGCACTTGTATGCTCCCATTCTTAGTTCCTTTATTAGCTCTGGCCTTTGAATCGCCTTGTTATTTTTGTCTGTACTACATGCTTTCTGTCTTGCTTCCTTGTCAACATTGCTCTCATTCGCTCCCAAGATCTGCCAACTGTCTTCCATCACTGCATCCACCTGCTGATAATGCTGGTACCACTGCCTTTTTTTCTGCTTTGCTTTTCCACCTCCGGCCTTGTTCTTCTGGTACCGTTTCCTTGTTACAAATCTTGGTAGGTAGTGCATGTATTTAAACAGTGTTCCCTGCTCTCGCGGAGTGCATCAGTGCATTGTACCGTGACATCCCCAATCTACTTGTGTTATACCCTCTTCCCTGCGTGATCAGACCTTCTCTCTTGATATACCAAGACTGAGGCCAAAGAATAGTGTTGGGTTTCCTTCGTGGTCACTTTGTCCAGCTTAACGCCTTGCTTAGCACTAGTTCAGACATTATATGCAACATTTTTTATGATTTTTTGAGAATTTCTATGATTTTTTTTACACCATCAGAGGTTGGGTACCGAAGTCCACCCATCACTTGCCATTTTGGGATAGGTCGGGTACCAGGTCCACCCATGGGACCCCAATTTGAGGCGATTTTGGTCCACCCATGAGACCCCCATTTGGCTAAAATCGGGATCAAACCTTTATCGGTATTTTCGGGGGTCCTTTACTAGGACAACTTGCTTCCACGTGGCTTGTGTACTCGCGGGGCTGCAAGCAGCAGGGAGCGTGTACACGAAGGCGTGACGACACGCTTGTTTATAAGGGCTGCACGAAGTTGGCCCACGTCACACGAGTGAGAGTGATGCGTTCGTGCGGGCCATGATGGCAGTGGACAGACAATATGAGTTATACCGATACTGAACGAGGAGTTCGCTGCGATTTTGTGTGCTGCTGGGAACTCCTATTGCGGTACGTCGTGTATTTCGATACGTGTTACAGGATGTTCTCGAGACATGGGTCCTCAGATACTTTCAAGTTCGCCTGCGGCCAGTATTGTCAAGGCAATTCTTCCGCTGCCAGTCACGATCAATGTAGCACGAAGCAGTGTATTGAATGTTGTGCGAGTCTTCGTCGTCGCGTTCTTGCTCGTTGTTGCATTGTCTATTATCGCTATCTTAATGTTTACTGTGCTGAAAGATACCCCTTGATGACCAAATCACAATTCGGGGAGCTCAACTGTTGGTTGAACCAAACGGCAACGTTTACGGTATGCTATTCTTTATTTCGAATGCACCTTGTCATGCTGACGACGAGCAAACGCTAAGTGTGATGACCCTTCGACGGCCATTGTAATCACTGGTACCTTATCCCTCCGAAGACCGCAGGTGTTTCAGATGTACAGTAGTAGTTCGAGTATAGTAGTCCGAACTTTAAGAAGCGACAACCTATGTCCCACTCACCAGGCTTGTTGTCCTAATGTGGGCATTAGGCGCTGAATGTACAGCCATCAATGGTGAGCAGATGCGTCCTCGAAGGTCGCAAAGACCATGTCCGGAATGCAACACGGATCCTCCCAACATTCGTGGCTATGGGCCTCTGACCCTATTGATGGAGAACTGCTAACCACGTTATCGGGCCTGGTCCTGATAGGACCAGCCTCAGCCTCCATCAAACGGCATCTCAGCTTCAACATTGAAAGGGTGAGTGGCTTCACTGACATGTCATTAGCCGGGAACTGGCAGCGTTTCGACCCTAACTTGGATTCGTTATGCGGTGGGACAGCGTTGATTTCCTCCGCACGACCAAGAGGTTGCTGCGCTTCGTCCAGGAGTGTGGAGAGGAGCGGCGCGACGTTGAGCGGACGCAAATAGCGAACGAGGGGCATGGGGCCATGGACGTCAAGAAGGGAGATGTAAAAGCTGACAATGTCATGTCGATAACAGGCATGGGTGAGATCGGTAAAAGTAAAGTTGGGGGAGCTGGGATGGCTGAGGGCATACTGGGTCCCCCAGCTAGACTGTACGTACTGGCGTGCGGTTGCGCCGTTGCAGCGTACGCCTATACTTCCGTTCCGATTCCAAGGGTGGCTGCTTGTGAGGACCCCGGAAGAAAGAACCCAATCTTCGGATAGCTTTTTTAGAGACTAGACCAGTCAAAGTCCGAAGCGAGTCACTGAGATGGAAAGTACGCGTAGTCAGAAGTATATGATCCCAGAAAAAAGGCACACGAACGGCCTTCAATATGGACCCCGGTATGGGCGTTTGATTATACCGCCCCTCATAGTGACCCTTTCGGTTCCTAGTCTCGCATACTGTATTCGGCATTTGCTCGCTCACACATAAAGTCTGGCTGAGCGACCCAGTATGCACTCACCCAACCCAACTCCCCAACTCTACCATTGCCAATCTCACCCATGCCTGTTATCGACATTCTCAGCTTTCTCCTTGGCGTCTATTGCCCCATACTCCTCATCCGCTATATACTTCCGCGCAATGTCACCCCACGTCTCTGTACACTCCTGGACGAAACCCGGCAACTTCTTGGTCGTGCAGAGGAAATCGGTGCCGTAACCCTACAGAGCGAATACAAAAGCCAACTTGACTGGTGAAAAGATCCTTGCACATTAGATTGTTCTGACATCTCATACCGTGATGTAGTTCGGCAAACCGATTTGCGATGATGCGTACTGAAAGTAACCTTGCCCGGGGGATCTTCCCGCAACTGCGCGTTGCCCTGCACGGCCTAACCTGGAAACTTCTTTCCCTGTATTATGAAATCGAGGCCACCAAGTTAGAACTCGAGGTCCGTTACGTCATCCTCTCATTTGTCTATCACGTAATCGATTACTTGTCTCAGCTTCAAGTCGACAAACAACTGCTCCGAGTCAACAACCTAGGGAACGTTACTCGCACGACGGTGCTTGGTCCTGCGGATGGTAACCAGTCTTGATTCATGTTTCCTGGAGTTTGCTAACCGTGGTTCGCCCATGGTTCCCGCAGACACTGCTATCCCCGTGAACAACGTCGACGGACTGACACTTCCGCTGCCAACCACTACACCCTGAGCCTTCGATGCAATCAGTGTATCATGAAAACAGTGTATTAGGTGTCATGCAAGTAGTCCGATTTGTTATCGCGTGGTCTCGTTTTTGTTGTTGTCTTGCGTATACTCCTGCTATGTTTGATGTACTACATGATGTCTGGGTGACCTGATCTAAGCGGGTATAGCCTTTCCGATGGTCTCGGCGACGAACTGCGGTGGTCCTTAATGACCATCGAGGCTCGTATTGTATGTACGTACGTCGTACGATAATACAAAGCGCAGTTTTTGGAAATTTGCCAGACTCTGGAAGGGCGACAAGTAGTAGCTGATGGGTTTAGCCATTCCTTCTACAACAATAAAACGTGCCCTTCACTTGCCGCGACCCGATGCGGTGTCAGCAACCAGCGGAGAGGTGCTTTTCTCCGCACTTTCCCTTCCCTCCACGCTTCCACACGAACCCACTCTCTATGATTGGCTCACAGAAACCCCACGTTCTTATTCTGATCCAATTCAACTTCAACTCAAGCCCCCTGTCTTTTCTGATCCTTGACGACAAACCTCGCATAGTACTCTACCCCAGTGCGTTCTCCACTCCTTTCGCTCCCACCCTTCTATATCAAGCTCCACCCGGCCAACCACGACGGCATCCCACCGCAGCAACTCTCACCAAGCAAGCTACTCTCCTCATTCTTCAGCCCTGGGCTCAAGCACAGCCCTACCACCGACCCATCATTCGAGGCGTCCTCCTGCGTACCAATCAAGATCGATGGCTGCACATTCTGCGCCTTACGAGGCAACATAGTCCAGAAGTGTCCTGTCGCCCTGTGATACGTCAAGACTGGCTAGGTCATTATTAAGGACGAACGACCTCATCTCCTCAATGGACATCCCCTGAAAATTTTACCACCGTCTCCGCTTTGCACGTACACCACAGTATAAGCCTCATTTCAGACCGGAGGATCGGAGGCTCATGGATGAGCTCCTCGGCCGGCCCCTCGAAGGTAAGCTCTTCCGGTCAACGCCACCTCACATTCTTACAGCTAATTCCACCATCTGAAAAGGACTCGTTGGGTGGTTGCACACGCGTCATGTCGGGAGCGCAGGGACCGAAAATCTCGACGACTTCCGTTTCAGTGCTCCAGTCGTGGCCGAGCGCGCTCCTTTTTTCCGCGGCGCATGTCAACATCAAAACTCATCGACACAAGTGATGAGCGGGATCAAGACTGTACGGCAAGCATCGTGTCAAGGCGCCGTAGGTGGCTCTCGATGCTTGGGTGCCCTCACTAGGACAAGTTGCTTCCGCGCGGCTGCAAGCAGCAGAGGGCATATGCACAAATGCGCGAGGACACGCCTGTTTTTCAAGGGGTGCACGAAGGTGGTCCGCGTCACGCAAGCGAGACTGATGCGTTCGTGCGGGCCATGATGGCAGTGGACAGACGATATGGGTTATACCGATACTGAACGAGGAGTTGCCTGCCACCGCAACTGCAACTGATGGTGCGCACACCCCTTTCTGTCCTACCACGTTTGACTTACTAAATAAAATATACCCACACCCGTCCTTCCGCACCCGCTATGTTCAGCTCGGACAGGATCCTCACTGTTTGACCTCATCCGACAACAATGTCAAATGTCGCCTTCCTCCTCTCATACTGTAACGATGTCACCACCACCGCGCACGTAACAACCCCCTACGGGCTCTATCCGCATACATTGCCATTATACCACCGCCACTCTCATCACAATTCATGGCTGCGACCACAAGTCTCTCATCTCATACCTTACGGATAGCTGAAAGATACCCTAATTTTCGCGTCTATTATATCTGCTATTCTCATACTCATATATTGAAGGCCTGGCATCTTGCCCGTAATCATTATCACCCTACAGCCTCATGCGTGATAGTCGGAATCCAGATCAAGTTCAATCGAGCGACATTCCGTGTCCCAGTCACCCGGGGCGAATCACGAACTAGTGAGTACTTGCCCGTCTTAACATATTTTCCGTCGACACCACACTACATTGAAGCAGGTCAAAGTTCGTTTCATATATACTCACAGGATTCTACTTTATTCCGTCCCTCCTTCCCGTCGCGCGTCCCCAAGCCGAGCTGGCAGCGCTCGCAAGTGGGATTGAGCCGATCGCAGTTGAGTGTCGCATTGAAGCACGAGATAGATGAACAGCAATACGACGTTTCACCATAACCTGATATCGCGATTGGTACAAATACTCCAGGAGAAAAGGACCGACACACGGTGTCCCCAAAAGATAGACAGGCGCCGTCGTCTCATCATTCATTTAGCCAGCGGGGCTTGTGCTTAGTGGAGATACCTAACGAGGAATTCACTGCAGACATTCCGCGTGGGGCCCCGAACCTCCAAGTCCCCATACTTTCCGGGGGGGAGCGCCAAAGTACAGATTCTCATGATCTCCTCGGATCATACAATGAAGGTATTTTCATACCAATCACAGGGAATAACAGTCCTACGTTGGAGGTTTATCCTCGCCCGGTGCACTATCGTCAAAGGAGAGCAACCTCATGGCCGGGTCATTGCGATGCTTCCAAATTGAGCCACATTACAGCCCAGTGCGGGCCAACAATTGGGATGAATGGCTGCCCCTTGCTGCCCCATTTGGGATGAGGTCGCGGCTGCGACAAGCCATTTCTGGAGTGGAGGCCCGCCCTGCGCTGCCTCGTTTGCGATGCGGGATGCGGGCGCGACTGCGCACGACGTTTCTGGTGGAAGGCCGCCCTGGTGTTATCTCATTCGGGATGTGAGCGCAGCTGCGCATTTGTTTCGGGGTATGGAGGGCCGCCTTTGACTGCCTCATTTGGGACGTGCCCGCCGCTGCGCCAATTTGCTTGTGGAGTGGAAGGGCCAGGTCTGCCTCGTGGGAACCTTATCATCACGTGGTCTAGTTCTGAATCTCATGGAAAGCGCGCCACCCACTCCTAGTTGATAACTTTGTGTCTCAATCGTCTCAAGATAGGAGGGGACAAATGCGAGATGGGAAGGAAATTAGTTTGTGATTTATTTTACTGTGAAACTAACTGAAAAATGGAACCTTCAGAGATCTCCGGACGAGCGCAGGTTATCTAGACAAAGATGTGAACAACCGAAAGGCAGTGTCCGCCGACATTACCCAAGATTACTACCAGCGCTCTGGCCACGGACCTTCGTTTTCCAGTCCTTTTTAGTAGCTCTGGCGTCAGACGGTTCAGTACATAAATCATGAGGAGCAAACGTCTCACCCACCGCAGCTCCCCAACATCTGATTGTTTCTTGCTCTACTATTGCCAAATTAACATGGATTTTATCGACACTCTCAGCTTCTGTCTCTCCCTTCTTGGAATCCATGGCCTCATACTTTACTTCCGCAGTCTGCTTCCACTCTACGTCATCCCACCTGTCTCCGAACTTCTAGACGAAACAATGCAACTACTTGGTCGTGCAGAAGAAATCGGCGCTGTCCCACCGCAGAGCGAATTAGGACTCATCTTGACCTGTAAGAAGATCTTCGTATACTGGATAGTTGCCAGTGATAGTCTTGGCGACGAGAAACAAGTTATCATCACTGCGGTGACCCTTTAGCGACCATCGAGGCTCGTATTGTACGTATAATGATACAAAGTACGGTTTTGGAAATTTGCCTGGTCCATCGCGTTGTGAAGGAGGTCGATCGCGGCGAGCCGGTCGTGGTGCGTGAGGTCGAGAAGAGAAAGGGGAGCCGTTGGCGGCGTATGAAGATTGCACAGAACGGAATGGGAAATCATCGTCGAGGCCACGTGAAAGGTGCCGACCAAAGTGATCCCTCGGACACGGTCCGATAACTTGAAGGAGACAAGTAACTTATCCGATGCCAGTGGGATTAGCCACTCATCCATCTCAACAAAAAAACATGCCTCACGTACGGTCTGTCGTCGGAACTCTCTATGATTGGCTCACAAAAATCCCACGTCCTTATTCGGCATTGTGATCCGCTTCAACTAAAGCGCCCAAAACACCCACCTCACCATATTTTCTCATCCCTTGCATAGATTGATGACAAGGCTTTCCCTGTCCTCTGTCCTGCTTTCTACCTCACATAGTACTCAACGCCAGTGCGTTCTCCGCTCATTTTCTTTCCACCCTTTCTATATCAAGCTCCACCCGGCCAACAGCGACGGCATCCCGCTGCAGCAACTCTCGCCAAGAAGGTTACCCTCATTCGGCAGCCCTGGGCTCAGCTCAGCCCTGCCACTAACCTATACTTCGAGGCGTCCTCCTTCTGCGTACCGACCAAGATCGATGGCTGCACATGTAGCGCCTCACAAGGTAACATAGTCCAAGGGTGTCCTGTCGCCCTGTGATTCGTCAAGATTGGCTGGGTCATTATTCAGAACGACCGACCTCACCTCCCCAATGGACATCCTCCCCAAAATTTCCCACTGTCTCCACTTCGCACGTACACCACAGTAAAAGTATCACTCCAGAAGAGCGGAAGTTCGGAGGCTCACGGATGAGCTCCTCAGCTGGCCTCTCGAAGGGTAAGCTCTTCCGGTCAACGCCAGCTCACATTCTCGCAGCTAATTCCACCATCTGAAAGGACTCGTCCAGTGATTGCACACGCGTCATGTCGGGTACGCAGTGGTCGGAAATCTCGGCGACTTCCGTTTCAGTGCTCCAGTTGTGGCCGGGCGTGCTCCTTTTTTCCGCGGTGCATGTCAACACCAGACTCATCGGCGCAAATGATGAGCGGGATCAAGACTGGGTACGGTAAGCAGGGGGTTAAAGTGCTGTAGGTGTCGCTCGATGCTCAGGTGCACTTACTAGGACAACTTACTTCCGCGTGGCTTATGTCTTCGCGGGGCTGCAAGCAGTAGGGCGCGAGGACACGCCTGTTTTTCAAGGACTGCACGGAGGTGGTTCGCATCACAGGGGTCATGATAGCAGCGAACAGCCGATATGGGTTATACCGATACTGAACGAGGAATTACCCGCCACCGCAACTGCATGTCAGGAACTGACGGTGCGCACACTCCTTTCTGTCCTACCACGTTTGACATACTAAATAAACTATACCCACACCCGTTTTTCCACGCCCGCCACGTTCAGCTCTGACAGTGTCCTTACTGTTTGACCTCATCCGACAACAATGTCCAATGTCGCTTTCCTCCTCTCAGTGCAACGATATCACCACCACCGCGCACGTAGCAACCCCCTACGAGCCCTATCCGCACACATTGCCATTATACCACCGCCACCCCCATCACAATTCATGGCTGCAGCCACAAGTCTCTCATCTCATGCCTTTACGAATAGCTGAAAAATCCCCAAATTTTTGCGTCCATTATATCTGCTATTCCTATACTCATGTATTGAAGGCCTGGCACCTTGCCCGTAATCATCATCGCCCTAAAGCCTCATGCGTGATAGTTAGAATCCAGATCAGACCCAATCGAGGGACATTCTCTGTCCCTTCCGAGGATACCCTGTCACGATTGCTACTCTAACCGCCCCTCCTCACCAGCAACAACCCGCACATCTTGACTACAGCAGTCATCCGGGGCAAATCACGAACTAGTGAGTACCTGCCCGCCATAACATACCTTCCGTCGACACCACACAACATTGATGCAGGTCAAAGTTCGTTTCATAAATACTCTACTTGATTCCGTCCCTCCTTCCCGCCCCCAAGCCGGGCTGGCAGGCGCACAACGCAAGACCGATCGTTCGCAAGTGGTATTGAGCCGGAGTTGAGTGTCGCGTTGAAGCATGGGACAGATGAACAGCAACACGACATTTCACCATGACCTGATGTCGATCACCTGCAAATACTGAAGGAGAAAGGTATCGACACAGTGTCCCTGAAAGATATACAGGTGCCGTCGTCTCATCATTCCTTTAGCCAGCGGGGCTTGTGCTGGGCGGAGATACCTAACGAGGAATTCGCTGCAGACATTCCGCGTGGGGCCCCGAACCTCTCTGTCCCGTACTCTCCGGGGGGAGGCGCCAAGGTACAGATTCTCTTGATCTCCTCGGATCATACAATGAAGGCATTTTCATATCGATCACAGGGAATAACAGTCCTGAGTTGTGAGTTTTATCCGTCAAAAGAGAGCAGCATCATGGCAGGGTCATTGCGATCCTTCCAAATTGAGCCGCGTGGCAGGCCAGTACGGGCCAACAATTCGTTTATAGGGTGAATGGCAGTCTCGTGCTGCCTCATTTGGGATGAGGGCGCGGGTGCGACAACCATTTCTGAAGTGAAGGCCCGCTTCAGATGCGGGATGCTCTCATTCGGGATGTGGGCGCAGCTGCGCTTGGGTGTGGGCGCATTTCACTGCTGCTTGTGGAGGTCTGCGTCGTGGGAACCTTATCGCCACGTGATCTAGTCCTGAATCTCATGGAAAGCGCGCGCCACCCACCGCCAGTTGCCTCCATTATATAGGAGGACAAATACGACATGGGAAGGAATTTAGTTTGTGATTTTTTTTAACTGAAAAATAACTGAAAAATGTAGTCTTTAGAGTTCTCTGGGAAAGCCCAGGTCATCTAGACAAAGATGTGGACAGCCGAAAGGCGGTGTCCGCCGACATTACCCACGATTACTACGAGCACTCTGGCCACGGACCTTCTTTTTCCAGTCGCCACCAGTCCTATTTAGTAATTCTGGCGTCAGATGGTTCGGTACATAAATGCTGTCCGAGGGGAAACGATATCCCCCACCCACTCCAGCTCCCCAACATGTGATTGCTGGTTCTTACTCTGCCATCGCCAATTCAACATGCATGTTATCGACACTCTCAGCTTCTGTCTCTCCCTTCTAGACAAAACAATTGCAACTTCTTGATCATGCGGAAGAAATCGGCGCTGTCCCACCGCAGAGCGAATGCAGGACTCATCGGCACTCTTGACCTCTATGAAAATATTCGTATACTAGATAGTCCCAACGTCTTATACAACTGAGGTAGTTCAGCGAACCGATATGCGGTGATGTGTGTTGAGAGCAATCATGCCCAGGGATCATTCCAGCAACTGCGCCTTGCCCTTCTGAGCCGGACCTGCATACTTGATTCTCTCTCTTATTAAGTCAAAGCTTGAGGTACGTACATCTCACCACTACAACTTCTTTATTGCTCATCACGTGGAGTAAGCTCAGCGTGAATTCGAATTCAAGCACGAACAACCACTTTGCTTGCATTTCTTACTATTCGTCCCCGTCATTCGTGGTATCCATGCAGTGCAAGGGTATGCCCCTCAAGCCACACAATACACTGTACACCTTTCCACGTCCTTAACAACGGAAAAATATGACGCTGGGTACTTGCACAGCGGCTATTTGATCACCAAGCTTGTCCTCGAGGGTAGTTGTTCCGGCTCTTATTTTCGCCAAGTCTCCCACAGTAAATACTATTGCAATAGTCAAAAATGAATTCACCAATCCCTCGCTCGTGCTGGGTTCTGAAGGTTACTAACGGGCACTGCTAAGGTAGCCAGCCGTATGGACGAAATTTCATTCGACATTTTCTCAGCATATATCCTGTTCACCTCCGACATGTAACTTTCGCGCGACACACAATGATTTTCTGTCCTACGGAACTAACTTATCTCTTCATTATTCCATGTTCCATAACGAGAGAACATGCAGTTAACATAGCGTGGAACGAAGGTGTGAAATAAGCGATATTAACCTCAGTCGGAAAGAGAAAAAAAAAAGAGTGAGGTATGCGAAAAGAAAGTTGGCGTGGTGTGAAACCGTCCGATGAGAAGGAAATAATAAGCAACCGGTAGTCGACGAGGTGCACATGCGTGTCAGAGTCCATATCGATAACCATTCTATGCCTTATCTAGGGGCAGAGAACTCGAGATCCACGCCCCAGCTGGTCCGTCTATTTGGGTATACTATATCCACAACTCTAACATGATCCACTCAAGCGGGCGGGGTGCCTAAAAATACACATTAGCTAAAACTGTGTCACGATGCAAGCAGGTGAATGGTTCGCACCGCTGTTGCTGCACCCGGTATTTGGCCACACACCAACGTCCTTACCGGCCATGCACGACTTGTCCGAAACTTTCTCGCCATCACTACCGGACCAGTCGCTGCACGAAACCTCCTCGTACGTGCCAAGCATCGCGGTATTATTACCAGGGAAGAAGGCTCCCGGAGCACCCGAATCGGTGCACAGCTCAAAACTGCAACGATTTTTTTTTTCTCAGCATACCACAGGTCTCAAAGGAAAGAAGAGGAATGGTATCCACGCACTGCATAGGCATATTGTGATGGTTGAGTGGATTGGAGGCCGTCTGGTCGCAGAACTCGTTGTTTGAGGACGCGGTGCACAAATCATTGACCTTGACGACGATGCTGTTCCCGAACGGCCCCTTGGAGGAGGGCGTGTAGGGGTCGGAGGTGGGCACTACCTTGAAGCAGCGTCCGCAAGCGCCGCCGGTGCCACTGTTGGCACCGTATGCGAGCTCGTTGACCGCAGCAGAGTACCCATTCACTTTCTGGCCGCACGCTGTGGGGAGAACGTTGCGTTCAGCGGGTTCCAAGGTGTGACGTGAGAATGGGCGCATGACTTACAGGGAGATTGGCAACCGCTGCGTCCAGTGAACGATGCCTTTCCACTGGGGTTCTGTACCCAGCCGCTCGAAGACTTGCCCGAGGTAGAACCGGTGCCGGTTTCTTTAGGCTGCGAATTAGCAGGGGTGCCCCCATTGCCCTTGCCCCCATTGGCATTGGCAGGAGCTACTGAAGGGGAGGCACCGTTCCCGCCTGGTTGGCTGGGATTGTAGTTGCCATTGGCCTTGCGCACGAACTCATGTTTAGGTGCAGGGGGGCACACATTGGGATTGGCAGGATCTACTGGGGAGACACATGGTGGGCTGGGATTGTGGTTGCCATTGGTCTTGCGCACGAACTCATGTTTGGCAGTGGTGAGGACGGAGAGGGAGACAAGGACGAGAGCGAGAGAGAATTTCATCGTTGTGGATAGAGGTAAGGGATTGTCGCGGTAGCCTTTGGTGTTGATCGGTAGAGCGTCAAATGTGTTGACCAGTCCACCCCCTCCCTTGCGCCTTTATATGCCCATCGTGGGTGAGCAATTCCCTTTGGTGTCATTGTGATTATCGGCGCTGTTGCAACCTCTCCCGCGTGCGGTTGTCGCCAAGAACTCTGGAAAGGGCTCAAAAATTGGCCGCAGTACTCGTTGTCACCGCAGCAGGTTCTCTCATAACCCCCGAGCTGTGTTATTCACGGCATGTGTAAAAAAAGATGACAGTGTTGACCTGGAAGCATCACAAATTATGAGCTCTCCGTCGACGCGAAGTGGCGTAAATTGCAACGTAATTCCGTCAGCTTGCTAGACCCGGACGTTCTTGACCATACGCCTAAAGATTCGGCACCAATCAGCGGCATACATACTACAAGTGGGAGTGGGGAGAAAACATGGTTTAGCATCAGCCTGTTTGATGTTTCTCTGACGTTACATGGTGGCCTTGATTCAGAGCACCCCAAATAATCGAACCAGAGACTAGGAAGATACGGAGACGATACGATGTTGATCTGGATCTGTTAGGAGGTATACGGTATGGTGTGACAAACTGGGCGACGTCATCTTTCCCTTCATAGTCCTTCATGGTTACGAATGTGGTCGTGAGATACCCTCTTTCGTTGGCCGCTTAGAAGTAGACACTACAGTAATACGCCGATCGTTCAAAGCTCCGCCGTATACTGAATTGTGAGTGTTGGGAATAACCGGAGTACCGCGGTCCGAGGATGTAAATTTATCGCAGTGCCAAGAGAGTAACAAGAGCCGTCAGCAGGTGTATATTAGTATGGAAACAACGAGATCGTATCCACCAAGGGAGTTGTACTAGTAAAAGGTTCCTTCCTTCCTTTTTAGTTGAGTGACAGAGTGGTCTGAACAGATTGGGAGACATAAACTGCAGTACCACCTTGCTCGTGAACGTGAGAGAAGCTTGGGTTGATGTAGTATGTCCTACCGTCGGTTTCGTGGTGATGCAGGGAGCTCCGAGGGCCTCTCACCCATAAGATTCTACAGCAACCGAGGAAAGAAGTACAAAGAGTGTTCTTTGTCACCCCTACGCGGGCCGTGAATCGCACAGTTCAACAGGGATTAACCGTCGCACGCCAAACCCTCGGATATCAACCTTTCGTGTTCTAAGGAGAAGCCTGAATTTGTCTTGTGTATGCGACAGGGCTTGGCGCACTGGTTGTCTACGCGTCCAGGAAAAATGCGACAACTGGGCCTGAGTAGTCCGAACGGCAGCCTTCAATGGCCGTGACAAGGGCATAACAAACTAGACATCGTAGGTCCTACAAATGGTTAGCAGGCAAAGAGGGAAGAGTACGAGGTATGACGAGGGCGATGGTTGCCGTATTCGGAGATGAGTGGGGCACCAGATATGATCTCATCGCCGAGAGGAAGTGCCGTTACGAGTTAAACTACATGGTTCAAACCCGCAAAAGGTGCAAAGCGTACCATAAGCGAGCCGCAGCAGGGAAGGAAGAAATTTGTTTTCGCGATCCTCGCACTTTCGTAAGAAGAGGCGGCCTAGAAACCAACAATACCAAAGGTTCCAGAGCAGTACAACTTCCTTCTGTTGTGGATAGGCGAAATGTCGTTAGCGTTAGCGAGTTAAATTGCCCTAAACCCCCGGTATACAGTGCTGGTATGTAAGTGTCCACAAGCGAGCCGCAGCAAGGAAGAATGGTTTTTACGATTCTCACCCATTCGTTTTTTTTTTCGATTCCATCGGTACGGTCCCATAGAGACATGGCTCCTGTTTGTCTAGATGGGACGTGTTGTTAGCAAATTGAACTGTCTGGCTCAAAACCCCGAAACATGAAAATTGTACCAGAAGCGTACCTCAGCAGGAGTATGAAAAAATTTCACGATGCCCGAGCCTTGGTACGAACCGGGGGGAGTACGGGAAATAGAGGTCCCCATGAGCATGCGAAATCTCTACCGCGAAGTCCTCGTTCAGCATCTTCGCTCGCGACGTGAAAGTGAACTGTATATACCCTGTTCATTCCCATCACGTCAGTCTTCCTGCTACACAAGGACAGAAAGTGTGTGAGCCACTGAGGGAAACGTACTGTCAAATCCAATCCAGTGACGTAAGCGACGCCAAAGCCATCCGGCACGACCCGTGTCTACGCGAAAGAGAACGTGAGAACAGAACACGAAAAACCGCACGTACTCGACTCCGAATGACTCGTCCCCTTCACGTGGCCCTCGAACGTTTCCGAGACACTCGTCCCCCTTCAGGTCCTTCCTCAGCCAAGATGAAAACACGCAAGAGAGATGGGTGGGAGTATCCCAGCCGTCCGCTCATCGGGAAGATAACGGTTAACGACCTTACCACGCCTCGCCATCTGCGCATTCGCGATATGCCCTCGGCAGCTTGTTGAAATAGCGCCCTCTTGCCCCCCCGCCTCCCGCCGCTTCCGCCTCCTCCGCATCATCTTCCGGCATCATGGCCCACACGAACGCACCAATCTCACTTATGTGATGTGAACCACCTCCGTAGATCTCTTGAAAAAGAGGCGTGTCCTCGCGCATTCGTGCGTACGCCCCTGCCGTTTCAAGCCCAACAAATGCACAGGCAGCGCAGACGCAAGTTGTCCTAGTAAGTGCACCCAGCCGTCGGGTGACACCCGCCGCACCTTGACCGCCCATTTGCCGTGTCCGGTCTTGAACACACTCGCCGCCTGCGTCGATGAGTTTGTTGTTGACACGCGATATCTCGCGGAAAGGAAGGGGGTACTCACCCATCAACGCGCTTGGCTACTATCGGAGCACCCAAACGGAAGTTGTCGAGCTCTTCGACCGGTGCCGTCTCAACAAGACGCGTGCGTAACCGCTCGAAGGTCCATTCAAATGGTGAGGTTAGCTGCGAGGGTGTGAGCTGGCGTTGACTGGGAGAGCTTGCCTTTGAGGATCCAGCTGAGGAGCTCATTCGTGAGCCTCCGGTCCTCAGCTCTGGTGGTGTACGTGTGTGGCCGAGGCGGTGGGAAGGATGGGAGACGTCCGCTGGAGCGGTGAAGTCGTTCGTTCTTAACAATGGCACGGCCAATCTTGATATATTCCATGGTGGCAGGATACCCTTGGACTGTGTTGCCTGGTAAGGCCCAGAATGTACAGTCATCGGTCTTTTGGTGCGCGGAGAGAGGATGCCTCGAATGATAGGTTAATAGCAGGGCTGTGCCGAGCTCGGGCCTGGAGAATGAAGAAGGTGACTTGCTCGGTGAGTGATGCTGCGGTGAGCTGCTGTCAAGATGTGGCGTAAAAAGCATGACGGGAGAGGTCTTGAGGTCGCCATAGATATATGCGAGAAATCAGAGAGTAAGCTGAATGATGAGAGAAAAAGACGGAGAGAGGGGGATGTTTGGGGTCTTACAGTAGGTCGAAGTGGATCACAGCGCCGAATAAGAACGTGGGTTTTCTGAGCCAGACATAGAGAGTTCCGACGGAGTGTGTGGAAGTGGCACCTGTGGATAGATAATTGGGTCTCCGAGGCGCCCGGAAGCTGTGCCTGCAGACGTGTCAGATGGTGTGGGAGTGGTCTAAGGGGACTGACTATTGCCATGGACCACATCTGATGGATATGATACCATTTGTTTGGGGACAGGCCGAGGTGGGAGGGGGCGCAGAAGAACTGCCATCAACAGGAAACGCCGAGCCACACTGGGAAGATGCTTTGAATCACTGTAGTAGGGGTACCTTGACGATTTCATCGCTGCCGGCGGTTCCGATAAACTCTGATGAAATGGTATTACCATTCCGTAGGACGTGCCCCCCATTGCGCGCGACGTAATTAGTTGAAAACTGGTCGGACAAGCGTTAATACCGAACGCACCAAGGAACACGCTGCCGCCACCTTCGGACGCCGTGAATCGATTGACGACGGAAAGCTGGGCCCAAGCATCCAAGCTTGTACTAAAGTGGGACCCTGATGTTCCTGAGGACTATGTTGGGGCTAAGGTAGGGTCGTTTTAGTTTCAACGAACGTCACGTGAGTGTGACACTGCGTTACCCCCCAAGTTGGGACCCCTTGGCCGATGTATTTTAATGTCCGCAGGGTGGCTTGAACCTTGTTGGTGTGGCCTGCGTCATGCATGATAAGGTGATAAATTGCCAATGATTTAGATACAAACTTGTGTTACAATAGGTATTACAATAAGTTACAAGGGTGCATGTTCATTATTGAGTGCTATATGCAATTAGATCTTGGAAAGGATTGATTCTGGGAGTGTGCGATGGCCATGATACTTTTTGGCTGCCCAGGCTGCTTCTTTGCTGCTGAGACCCCTCTTGTATGCATCTATGAATCGCCGCGACCGTGTTGCATACCTGTGAGTGTGTGCTATTGAGCTGACTGAAGGTGACAATGGATGCAAGCCAACTTACCGGCGCATCATGAGGAGTGACACCAAGTCAAGAGCATCAATAACATTCTTCTCAAGGTCAGATTCCTTTGATGAAGGCGGGAATTTGCGATATACATGCTTTGCACAACCCCAGACTTGCTTGATGAAATTCAGTTCACAGTGGAACTTCGGCAAGAATAACACCTGGACACCCTTCACACGACAGGTCGTCTCAAGGACAGAATCGACTTGCATGAAGTTGGGTTGATTGTAGAGGAATCGGTGGCAACAGCACCTGATTTCACCAGGCAGACACCGGAATCCTTTGCATTCGGCTTGCAATTTCGATTCGGCCTCAAATCCACGCTCCTGAAGGATCTGTGTCATTCCTTTGAACCAGCCAGCTTTCTCATGTCCATTGGGGAAATAGAGGAGCTGAGGCTCCCCATTGGCAAAGCATCCAGGTTCCATGGGAACCTTCGTCTTCTGTGGCTTGCCATCAGGATGGCACATTATAGTACCATTGGTGTTCTTGACAGGGACAGTGACTCCCCATGAGCGCACTGGATTCTTAGGCATACGTTGGGTGGAGAGGGCATTGTCAGCTCGTTTGACATGTGTCATCACATTGTCGAAGATTAGGATGTGGTCATTGTTAGGGTAGTATTTTTGAATGATTTCGATCACTTTTTCAGCATGCTGTATAATGCGCTCATTTGTATAATATCCATCCCGTCCTTTCCCGGCCTTGAACAAGATACGAGCGGTTTCAGTGCCATCGGGTGATTGGAGGTAGCCGTAGTCTGCAGAGACGAAGTGGGCCACCATCAATGAGGCACCCTTACCTTTTGGCTGAGGCTTAGTGGTCTTGTTCTCATGCACCCAGCGTACAGCACAACGATCATGTGCATAGAAAGTCGATTCATCATGGAACCATACAACGGTATTCCTGATATCTGCCACTGGCGTCACATTAAGGTCTTCATCGAGCTTGAGATGAATGTCATCATTGGTCCAAACACGCATGCACTTCTCGAACTTGTCCCAAGCAGGCAAGAAGACTTCCTGCCGGTATTCCACCACGTCTTCACGTTCATGGCCATCCTGGTACTGTCCCTTTGGCTCCTTTCCCCAGCGATACCCCAACAGACTCATCCAATGCTTCGCGGTGGTCAAGCAGATTGGCTTGGTAAAGCCATATCGCTTCTGGACATCGTTGTCCTTGGAAAATTCGACTATATCTTGAGCGCAAGCATACTTGCCGACACTTTGGAGATGAATCTGGATCTCATCGGAAAGCTCTTCGTCGTTGATACTGTCGTGGACGAAGTCCACGCCATCTAGAAGCCCAGTCCAAACCCCTACAAGTCCCACAAGGACCGCCCCTAAACCAAGCTATAGCCAAGTGGCTATCCGACGCCCTCCTGAACCTACGATAAAGCCTGGTCAACGACCAGCAACCAAAGAGATAGTGTTGCCGGAGAGTTGTAGTTGAAACTGGTGGACCTGAGTTGAGTTGCTCAAATTGGCAACTGAGTTGCACCTGGTGCAACTCAGTCGCACCAGGTGCAACTATTGTGGTTACTGCATTTGGATGGTGGTTACCGCATTTGGTTTTAGTGCCACACTAGACCAAACAATAGCCATGAAGAGCGATTGTGTCCCGTGTTCACAAAAATGATGCAATGAGCACCGAGTTTTCCTACCGTTTCACTCCTCCTTTGCCAAATGCATAACTCTCTGTTTTGATGAGTGTCTCACCGGGCGATACTCCTAACCTCACGGCCGAAGACTTGCGGATCGCCCACATCGCATTGGCCAACCATCAAGACTCGAAAACGCCGTCTTTCCATGCTTCAGACTTGCCGCTCTCCATTTCCTCCCTTCCCCTTTCGACTTAGACTTCGCTCTCAAGTTTCGCCGTACCATTCCTCACCCCCGTCGCTATTGCGCTCGATGTCGAGCACCTCACGACAATTCAATAAATTTCAATAATCAAACACCGCTTTTCATTGCATACGACGGACGCCATGCAGGTATACCTGCAATGGAAGAAGATTACACGATTGAGGGTCCTGTGACTGAGGCAGCAGTTCTTGAACTGCTGAAGGCCGGGAAGGAGGCGGAGCTACGTGAGTTATATACCAATTGGAACACATAGTCAGATTAGTAGATAATATGGGGAGATCAGTCTGTCAAATAAACAACGCGCTGCATAATAAGGTGGAATGACCACTGGCCACGATGGTACACAGGACGCAACTACACATATTTACGATTACGGCACCTTGTCAAATCCTGAACGCTGATTGGTCCGCTAGCACACCAACTCGTTCCTGACACCTGGTGTGCACCTGGTGCAACTCGTGGCGTGCTGTAGTTAGCCTGAGTTCAACTCAACTCAACTCAACTCAACTCTCTGGCAACACTACAAAGAGAATCTTCAACCACATGACCCTGGGAAATCCCCACCACGTGACCTAACACATGACTCATCACGTGACCTACAAGCCCTCAAGCAAACACGTGACTTAACAGCACATGACCGTGGGAACCTAACACATGACCTACCAAGGGATTGGTCATCTACACGATCACCTGATCGTGCGTGCTTTCTACGCGTGTCTCGTCCGTTGATCCACACGTGGAAGACCGTGGGAATGATCAACGGTTGATCAAGAATCAACGAAGTCACAAGACCTACTGTGGAACTGCGGCGCAGTCCGCAGTTCATCTATTCTTAGTTTGTGTCTATTCTTAGTTCAAAGTCTCACCCATCTCTTGTATTATTACCTGCCCTAAAGGGGCACGTGTCCACCCGTCTCTCGATATTATGCCTACCCTTAACTATGCACAGACCACCCTGTATTAGTATATAAGACCTGCGAATTTGTACGAACAGTCCTCAGACTGTTCTCTTGTCTACCCCTACACTGGAGCCCTTCAAAGCTCCCTCATTGTCAGCAGCCCGTCCCTCTTACTATACAGTCCCACCTCTCCTCACCTTCTGCCTCTTCCTCCTCAACATCTCTTTGCTGCTCCTTTGGATCAGTCACCTTCAACTTCGTGCTGTCGTCGAGTCTCGCTACCCATAAGTAGTGAGTTCCTGACACTAGAACAGTCTCTTATTGAAGCTGACTGTTGTCGGAAGTGTCCTCTCCCACTTCCTCTGTCACCTCCTGGTCAAATCTTGACAACGTCTACCAGCTCAACGTCCAAGCCGCTGGACAAGCTATCGAAAACTTCCTTCGGTCGCCCACCCAAACTTGGACCCACCACTACCCATCTCCCTCCCAACCTAGCCCCGCCTCGTCCTTTGGGGATTACAAACCCGCTTTCCTTGCCGCCGTCACCGCCCTGCAGTCCCCCATCCTCTTTTCCCCCATCCTTCAGTACCCAGGATATACCGACGCCATTTTACCTGGCATCTTGTTGGTCAACCCAGTGACCAACTCCCCCGTTATCCCACAATCCCCTACCTACCACGTCCGCTCGCCATCTCCTGATTTCCCCATTCCCGAAGGATTCCTTGGTCTCATCAACGAGGCCATCGCCCAACTTGAGAACCAAGAGAACCGACCACCGGTTCCCACCACTCAAGACGCCTTCGTCCACGCCCACCTCAGTCACAACCTCCATGACCATATTCCCCTTGACAACATTACAGTCGAGACCCTACCTGAGCCTATCGTCGTTGCCCCCGTCCATCGAGTACCATCGCCCCGTCCCCCCACTCCGCAGCCACCCACTCCTCTCCCATCTCTTCCCATCAAACCGCTATCTGGCTCTGTTGCCGCCGACCTCTTTCCCCAACTTTTCTCCACCCCCACCTGTACCACCGCTACTGACCGCCACCCGCACCAATACACAGTCGTCTACCAGAACGACCAGAAACTTTGGTACCCCCAGGAAGAATTCATAGACAAGGACTTCCTCCGCCTCATCCCGCTCCATAGTGACATTGCCGACTACCCCACCACATACATCACCCCATTCCAAGCCCCCATCTATCACAACATCCTTGTTCACTCCATCGGTACCCTACTTCCTCCCATCCACGTGTGCACCAAAGTTGGTTGCCACCCCCATTCTACCCATTTCCCTTTCGGATATTTGGAGTCATCTTTCTTAGACTCCATCAAGTTTCTTTTCTCACGTTTCCCACCCACCTGGCTGCAAGAGTTTGAAGGTTGCCAAGTTCCATTGGTAGCTTACGACTTTTTAGACGGATGCATTGCCCTTCTTTGTGGACACTTACACTTCACAGAAGAGGGTATCTTCTTTTTGAACCGTACAACTCATATTGAGGACCTGTTACGTACACAGCCTCAATTCGCTCGGTTCACTTGTCTTTCTCGGGTGCCCGTTAACCCCTTTAACTTTATTTCGCCTCCCGTAGAAACTCCTTTGTAATACTTAGTAAGTTTACAAAGGCCCTTTTTTTTAGAAGCGAAATACAGGGGTTTTAAGTTTTCTTTATCAGTGGAAAACTTAAGTGAAGTTCAAACTCAAGTTCAAAACCAACTTCCTCCCATCGCTGACTTAAGAGATCAAGTTCAACTTATGTACTGGAGTGACCATCACTTCGTCGCTCAAGTCTTACTTGATCAATTACCTTTCGGAGAAATTCTAGGAAGCTATCGCTTCTACCAATACGTCGACTATCAACTCCCAAGTCTTCTTGAAGCAGTGAGAAGAAATCTCCTTTATTGGATCCTTGCAGATATCCGCCAATATAACGGAACTCCCACTGACCAAATCAGCCTCTTCTACGACGAAACCTTCCTCTGGCACTACAGCACGCCAACGTTTCGGGAAGAAATCATCACACAAATTCGACAAGGGAATAGAGTTAGATTTCTATCCCAGTTTCTCCTGTCGCAAACCCAAGTTGAAGTGGAATTCAACGAAATTCAACTTCTCACAACAGGACCTATCGGATACCAATTCGTTTACACTGATAGCAAAGAATATTCTTACTCATTCAACGCGGCTCTCTGGGAAACCACTATCCAGAACCATGAATTTGCGCTCATCAATCCCACTTAGTACACCCTCCCCATTACCCAACCCAACGCCCAGGGACGAGAAGTCGAGTACCAGGCCCAACTCACCAGAATTCAGGCTCTGCCGAATAATATCCACGTTCAAGCTCATTACTGGGACAGCGTTGATACCACTCCAGACATTACCTTGGAGGGAACCACTCGAGCTAGTACCCCTTTATCCGAATACCAACGATCCAGAGAATTCCAGTTTGCCTTCCCCCTTACTGCCATCTCTTGTGGTTGTGGAATCGATATTTGTCACTGTGACAACAACCGACAACCAGGAACTCCTCCTACTCCATCCTATCTCCTTCTCTGGGATCCACAAGTCACTAGTCGACCCCTAGACGGTGTTCATTACAACCGACAAACTGGCGCATAGAAATCGTTCCACACCAGCCCGAGATCCCCGAACTTTTGTCCCTTCTAACGAAAGAGGAAGACATCGTCTCCGTAATACAACACCTTTATTAAACAGAACACCCAATAGTCCAGTACCTCCAGTACCGGTGTACCCAAACATCAGTACTCCAAGTCGACAAATTGTCTCAGAAAGTGATATTCGTCCAAGACAGTTTGACCACGTAGTTGGAACCCCTTTTCAGCCGTTCCTACCCGAAGACACTTATTTGGCAAAAGCAACTCCAACTAGAAATTCAGAAGAACTACGCATCTTCAAGAATCATTGCCTTTACCTTCTCCAACATCGCCCAGACATCCACATCGATCATCTATTTACGGACCTCTTTAAAGTCACTCCGCATCCCATTATCTTCAACAGATTCTTGTGGAAATACCGAACTTCTATTACTAACGAAGGTATACTTGAAGACTATAGACTCATTGACTCAGAACATACTACTGAGTCTACACGTCTATCGAAACAGTGTACTGTTTTTTATAGTTGGGAAGGCAGTTCATATACAGTCACACTTATATGAATTTATGGGAGCAGTGCAAATCACAATTTGCCACTAAGTTCCTATTAACCAAAGAAGAACAAGAACACGTACCAGCCATCTATTACGACTCCTTTGCTGCCAACGACAAGGGAAACCGAGTCCTCTTTGGGGCATTTTCTACCTACGCCACCTATAGCGAAGGACCAGGACACTCTTGGAGATACCTGGACAACGGAGAAAAAGTCACTGCCAACGTACTTGCGGTCCTTTTCTCACATAAAGACCAAATCGAAGAATTTGACGCGTTCCAAGGAACTGCGTTATATCGAGATAGATTCATCAAGTGGCACCAAACCGACAACAAGTGGATTTATCTCAATCATCGGACAGTTCATTTTGAAAGTCTGAGCACATCTGACACAGAAGACTGCGCAAAGACCATATCAGAAGGATCGGACAACGACCAATCGGAGGACGAAGCGGAACAACTTGTATTCAAAGAAACTGACGAAGACGATACCGCACAAGTGGAATCCCTCTTACAACGAGCTGAAACCACTGTTACCTCAGCAATCCAGAAGCTCCAGACAAGACCAAGTACCCCACGTCCCCAAACAAGTTCAGTTCATACTAGTCCCAGACTACTCCCCGCCAAAACTGCCCAGGCCCCCACACCACCAGTATCAAAAGGGAAACAACGCGCCCCCACCCCGCCGACACCTAGAACCAAAGCATCGGGTTCATCTCAACCCGCATCAAGTACTCAGTCACAGCCAACCCAGTCCTCGGCAAAGCTACCGACCGGAAACACCTCAGGAGTTACACCACCGACTATACATCACCCACCTGCACCAGGTCCACCAGCAGCACCACCTCCAGCACCGCCACCACCACCGCCACCTGTCATCGCCGTACCAATGGCGCAAGCAAACACACCCCATCTCATCGGTACCGCACCAGAATTATACGATGGCCAAGGCAATAAGGCATTAGCCTTCTGGAACATCCTGGAGAACTATTTTACTGTGAACGAAGATACGTTCAATACTGACCATAAGAAAGTAGCGTCCACTTTGACCTACTTTAAACGTGACACTCCAGCTGGCGAATGGGCCAGTGACCGGATGGCTACCGCCATTGCGGCACAACCTACCAATTACAGAACGTGGCAAGCTGTTACGTTCCTGGGCACTTGGCCCACATTTTTCTTTCTTTCTTGACCGATATGTACTTATACAATCACGTGACCTCGACTCACATGACTGCTTACCTGTACAACAGAGCCTCTTGGTCGGGAACTTCATTGTTCCCTCCTTTTGTACGTTCTCCATTGTTCTCTCCTTACGGTAGTCTGTGACCACCATTGTTCGTGACCTTATTGTTCTGTGACGGCTATTGTTCGTGACTCTATTGTCCTCCCCTTTTGTATGCTTAGTCAGGTAGCTGCCCTTTTGTATATAAGCTGGACTTATATCCTAGAGTTGGGCCTTAAGCCTGACTTAGTTTGCAATCTATTGCGTTCTCAGTCCTTGTTGCTTGAACCGCTATTTCCCTTTTATCTTTTCTTGAAAATATCTTCAAGTCTTTGAAGATACTTTCCACTCCTCTTTATCTTCACCCAGACATTGGTCTTAGCGACCCTTTCGCCTTTATCACCTTCCAAAACACTTTGGTTTACTAAGGGAATTACGACCCTTGTAAAACTTCATCACTGCCGCATATCTCACCTTCACGCACGTCGCGTCTTAAGGTTCAATAGGCCTTAACACAAGCCTTCAAAGATGCCTTTAAAGTGCAATTCATTCCACCTCAAACGGAGTTGGAAGCGCTCTCCAAATTACATGCTACTCCACAAGGGAATAGGGAATTCAATGAATGGTACCAAGAATGGAGCCAACATGCACGACGCGCTAATGTGGATGATAACACCAAGATGTTTACCTTCCGCAATGCCCTGAACAATGCCATAAGCAATAAGATTGCTTCCCAATAACCCCAACCAGCCACCTTAGCTGAACTTGTCGAACACGCTCAAGACCTAGACAGAAATTGGTGCATGTATGCCAAACCGCTAGGCAATCAAGGAAACCAACGTCAAGGACGTAACCCTTGGGTTCGAGAATTATCTGCGGAAAACAGTAACGCAGAAATTAACGCTACACAAGGACAATGTCGTACCCCGTTCAAGAAACGAGGGAAACTGACCCCCAAGCAATGCCAATACCGCTTTGACAACAACCTTTGTATGTACTGTGGTAAACAAGGCCATAAAGCTATCGATTGCAAGGCCCCCAGACAAAAGAGACCCGGGACTTCTTTCAAGCTGAAAGTCCGACAATTGGACACTGTTCCAGAAGACAATCTGGACAAACTCAGTTTGAGTGATAGTGGAAGCAGAGTTACTCGTGCTTTCCATAACTCCTTCACTCCCCTTGAAGACCTGGACGAAACTGGTGACACAAATGCACCATCTTTTGCCGGTTCTCTTCTGTAGTGGCATCTTACAGAAGAGATATATTTGTATCCCACTGTACTCTTAGCAAGATTGAACATCTCCAATCTCCCAAGATTCTTCATGTACCACCACATACGATTCGGAATATAAAGTCCCCTGCTTTCCAACTAAAAGTCTGAATCGTACTTCACGGGAAACAATTTGATGCCCACACGTTACTGGACAGTGGAGCCAAGGGCGTCTACTGTAACACCAACTTTATCAAGAAATATGGAATACCCACCCATGCCGTCGATCGCCCTGTGTACCCAATTAATGTTGATGGAACATTAAACAAACAAGGAGCGATGCGCTATGCCACCATTCTGCGAATGGGGATGAGTGTTGATCCAAATCACTGGGAAACCGTCAAGGCTGCCATCACAAATATTGGCCAAAATGAGATACTCTTAGGCACGGACTGGCTAAGAGCGCACAACCCAAGTATTGATTGGGGAGCAAAGACAATCAAATTTGATTGCTGCCCCCCTCATTGTCACCCTAGTGATATCGAAGAACAAGATCGTCGTACTCGAGATCCTGCCCTATGGCAACTACTTCCCCAAGATGAATGGGAAACCCAAGACGACGATATCCTGGATATTACAAGTCACGGTCTAGATGTGTCGCAGCACATTAGAGCCCATCTGGAACAATTCATGCCAGACCTTGATGTTACCGTGTCACGTCACAGGACAGTCAAGGAACAAGTCGGTCACAGTCCGACTACTCAAGACGTATCCAGGTCTAAAGACCAAGTTGGTCACAGCCCAACTACATGACAAAATTCCAATCCATCGCCACGAGTTTGGAACCACCAAGACCACCCCATGGTTGCACGGACTACAGTGTCCACAAGTCTTGCTAAAAACGAGCAAGTTCCATCCAAGGAAATCCCTCTGGAATTTAGAAAATATGCGAAAGTCTTCTCGGACAAAGAAGCACAACGTTTACCAAAGCACCAACCATGGGATCACAAGATCGACCTTATTCCAGGACAAACCATGAAGAAAACTTCAGTGTACAGATTGACACCACCCGAGAAGGTCGCCTTACAAGAATATATTACCGATGGCCTGAAACGAGGCACCCTAAGAAGATCTGAAGCAGCCGATGCATGCTCATTCTTCTTCATCGATAAAAAAGATGGGAAACTACGACCCGTTCAAGACTATCGCCCTCTGAATGCGATAACCAAAAAGAACACTGCTCCAATACCTTTGATCCCTGAACTTGTCGATAAACTCTTGGGAGCGCGATTCTTTACCAAACTTGACGTACGATGGGGATACAACAATATTCGTATACACGAAGGCAACGAACATAAAACGGCCTTCAAGACACCCTTGGGCCTTTTCGAGTCCTTAGTTATGACGTTTGGTCTATGCAATGCTCCGGCCACTTTTCAAACCTTCATGGACACCGAACTTGCAGACCTAATCGATACAGGGCACGTTGTCATCTATCTTGATGACATTTTGATCTTTGCACATACCATCGCCAAAGTAATCAAATTTACTCATATGGTATTACAGCGCCTGTTAGACCTTGACCTTTATCTGCGACCCGCGAAATGCTCTTTTAACCAGACATCCGTCGAATATCTGGGTTTGATCATTTCGGAAGGAGAATTACACATGGACCCCGTCAAACTCAAAGCCGTTTCAAATTGGCCAATGCTGACTAAAGTCAAGAACATACAGGAGTTTCTCAGCTTTTGTAATTTCTACCACCGATTTGTCAAAAATTACTCTGCCCTTGCCCATCCTTTGTTCGATCTCACGAAAAAGGACACACCGTTCCTCTGGGGAACTGCTCAAGCTGACACTTTCGCTGCCTTACAAACAGCACTCACAACATCACTGGTGCTCCTCCTGCCGGATTACGGCAAACCATTCACGCTCATCACGGATGCGAGCGACTACGCGACGGGAGCAATTCTTGAACAAGATGATGCCTTCGGCTGATCTCACCCAGTTGCCTACTACTCAAAGTCTCTGCAACCGGCAGAACGAAACTACAAGATCCATGATAAAGAACTCTTGGCCATTGTCCAAGCGTTAAAACACTTCCGCCATTACCTACAGGGGAATATTCACCAAACACAGATTTTTTCCGACCATGCAAACCTCAAATATTTCACCACGAAGCAAATGCTTACCCATCGCCAAGCCCGCTGGTCCATCCTTTTGGGGACCTACGACTATGTCATCATCCCTAAACCAGGCAAGCTGAATCAAGCAGATGGGCTGTCCAGGCGTCCAGACTATAAAGAGGGGATGGCATCCGAGAATGCAGAACGAGTCCTGCTTGATCCTGGAAAATTCTTGCTACAACCAGAGCAATTCCACATACGAGCTCTACAGAACACGGCAATCCCCACAGGAATGGATGAAGAACTATGTGCGGCACTAATGGAAGCTATCAAAATCGATAACTCCACGGGAATGGGAGAAAAGCTTAAAAAGCTTATTACCAGCAGACCTAGACAAGTCACCAAGGGACTAGAAGATTGGAACTACGAAAATGGATTGTTCCTCTACAAAGGATTGGTCTTTGTACCAAACAATGAGAACATGAAATGGAAGATAATGCAGCAGTTCCATGACAATATAATGGGACACCCAGGACAGTGGAAAACTGTTGAACTTATCACACAAGAATACTGGTGGCCTGGAATCACAGAATTCGTTAAAGCATACATCAAAGGATGTGCTACTTGTCAAACCACCAAAATCAAACCTCCAGTCAAAGTTCCACTAAAACCAAATGAAATCCCCTCAGGAATATGGGAAACAATCACCATGGATTTCATCATCAATCTCCCAACATCAAATGGATATGACAGTATCCTTACAGTTGTCAACCGTCATAGCAAAGCTATCATCCTAGCTCCTTGTCACAAGACAATCACGGCAGAACAAACAAGCCAATTACTATTGGACTATGTATGGAAACGCACGGGTTTCCCTCTAACGATAATCTCGGATCGAGGACCACAATTTGCGGCACAAGTAACGCAAGAACTCTGGAGAAAACTGGGAATCAAACAGAAATTATCAACCGTGTTCCATCCACAAACAGATGGGGAATCCGAACAAGTTAATTAAGAAATCGAGCAATACCTTCGTATTTGTGGAAACTTCCAACAGAACGATTGGGCCACATTACTACCCATCATCGAATTTGCACACAATGCACGACCACATCGCAGCACTCATAAATCCCCTTTTGAAGTCTGGTATGGGATACACCCGACCTTCAAACCCCCACTACAATTACAAACCAGACTACAAAGTGTGGACGAACGTGTCCAATACCTAGAACAAGTACGCAAAGAAGTTACTGCAGCACTACACCTTGCCGCACGAGAAATGAGAAGTGGAGGCCCCGCTAAATCATCACACCTATTCCATAAAAACAACCTTGTGCTCTTGGAAGCCACCAACTTGCAGACTACCCACCCAAAGGCAAAACTTGCACCACAACGCTATGGACCTTTCAAGGTTATTTGGGCCTCACCAACAAATTGCAAACTCGAATTACCACCGCAGATGCGAATCCACCCAGTCTTTCACAACTCCCTGTTGAAACCCTACACGGAAACTGCCGCACACGGACCGAACTTTATGTGTCCCCCTCCTGAAATAGTCAGAGAAGAAGAAGGTCATTACAAGATCGAGAAAATCCTCCAGTCACGTCCTACAAGAAATCGTAAAAGCACACAATATCTAGTCCATTGGAAAGGATACACCGAAGCCGACCACACTTGGATCCCAGCCAAGGAACTAACGCACGCCAAAGAACTGGTTAAACAATTCGAAGCTACGCAGAAAGCTGCGCAGAAATCCAAAGAGGGGATACGAACCTTGCAGGAGCAAGGGAAGCCTAAAGAGGGGATACTGTTGTGGACGAAGTCCACGCCATCTAGAAGCCCAGTCCAAACCCCTACAAGTCCCACAAGGACCGCCCCTAAACCAAGCTATAGCCAAGTGGCTATCTGACGCCCTCCTGAACCTACGATAAAGCCTGGTCAACGACCAGCAACCAAAGAGAATCTTCGACCACATGACCCTGGGGAATCCCCACCACGTGACCTAACACGTGACTCATCACGTGACCTACAAGCCCTCGAGCAAACACATGACTTAATAGCACGTGACCGTGGGAACCTAACACATGACCTACCAAGGGATTGGTCATCTACACGATCACCTGATTGTGCACGCTTTCTACGTGCGTCTCGTCTGTTGATCCACATGTGGAAGACCGTGGGAACGATCAACGGTTGATCAAGAATCAACGAAGTCACAAGACCTACTGCGGAACTGCGGTGCAGTCCGCAGTTCATCTATTCTTAGTTCGTGTCTATTCTTAGTTCAAAGTCTCACCTATCTCTTGTATTATTACCTGCCCTAAAGGGGCACGTGTCCACCCGTCTCTCAATATTATGCCTACCCTTAACTACGCACAGACCACCCTGTATTAGTATATAAGACCTGCGAATTTGTACGAACAGTCCTCAGACTGTTCTCTTGTCTACCCCCACACTGGAGCCCTTCAAAGCTCCCTCATCGTCAGCAGCCCATCCCTCTTACTATACAGTCCCACCTCTCCTCGCCTTCTGCCTCTTCCTCCTCAACATCTCTTTGCTGCTCCTTTGGATCAGTCACCTTCAACTTCGTGCCGTCGTCGAGTCTCGCTACCCATAAGTAGTGAGTTCCCGACAGATACGGGATTTTCTTTTTCCATAATCGTGTATTGGGAGTTCTTGCGTCTGGATATATTCTCTTGTTGATGCCCACAAGATTTGCGCTCGCCAAGACCCTTTTGTCTCGGAGCCCACAATATCCATTGAAGCCTGTATCCAGCTCCCTGCTGATACATTTCGAGGCTTGCCATCAGCATCGAAGTCACAATACTGCCAAAGGAAGATCTGGATGTCATCCAACCGTGCTCAGGTGATGGGATCCAATGGAGTCTTGCACGTTTCATATTTGGCTTCAGATCCCGTCTGTTTCTGTCTTTGTGGATATAAAATTATTTCCAGGTCCGCAAGAGCAAGCCGTGCATCTGGGATGGTGGGTGGTTGGCGGCGATATCCATCACCATGCACCACTCCAAGTTCGCCATATCCCTCAGGCTCGGCGTCCACTGGCACATCTGCGTCAGGTTCATTGTCTGGGTATGCATCATCCAAGTCCGTGGCTGCGTCTATCCAATATAGGCCTGCAAACGGGTCCATGTCTGCAACCTCTGCTTTGGCCGCCATGTCGATCTCTTCCAGGATAACCTCTCCATCCGCTGGGAGGAAATGTGTCGCTCTTTGGTACCAAGATTCATCTTCCTCATCAAGTACTTCCTCACAGGTCACAATCCGAGCCTTTGTGACTTGAAGATCCGTGAATTGCTTGAACAAGGTATGGGATGACTTCTGGCTCTATCCCATTTGATGGATTACTCACTGTCTGTGCCAGCGTTTGATTTCCCGCTGGTGTCTCAGTCCTCTCAAGCTCCTTTCTGGGTGATCAACCCACACTAGCCCGGGAAACCTCTCTGGGTCATTGGTGTATAGGTGGTGACAGCAATGGCAACTTAAATGGAGCACTGAAGCCTTCAGAATGTTCCAGTATGTTTTCCTTGTCTTCACCACCTTCTGAAACTGAATGCTCCATTTTTTTCTTCTTTGAGGAGTTGTAGTTTGGGAGGTTTGTTGCCCATGTTGCAGAGTTTCGCTTCCGGCAACCCATCTAGCACTTCAAGATGGCTTTCGACGTTGTATCAGACTGTGCAAGGAGGGTTTATAGAGGCTGAGTGTGAGGGAATGCGGAACACAGGTAGAGTAGCTACAAGTCACAAACGAGAGAAAGACCACTGTGATACAAAAATAGGTTCATTGAATGGGTGATCAACAACAATGGGCTGCTGACGACAAAAGAGTGCATGAGTCACCAGAGCATGCAGAGTACTAACTTCACACTTCACATTTACCATATTATCTAATCTATGAAATCTGGTCCGATCTGCCGCCCCATGCCATGCCGTCGGAACTCGAATTTTAAAGCAGATCTAGCCACACACATTTGAAACTTTTTGAATAACTCCTCTAAAACTACATATATTAGAAAATCCCTACGCATAAGCAACCTAAATGTAATTATACAGCATTATGCGTAGCCGTTTTTTGATAAATGGAGTTTTTGGAAAGTTATTCAAATTTTCGTGTTTGTAACACATTTTGTCACATTTATCACGTGACGTTTGTTGAAACTAAAACGACCCTACCTTAGGAGAGCGAAAGTGAGGGAACCGATACTGTGATAATGATGCAAGAGTTGGTCGAATAGACCCATCGGCCCAGTCCGACTGTGTGACCCATGGCCAAAGTGAGCTTCAAAGACAGTCGGCCTTTTTTTTTCCCCAACACATGTCAAACTCAGGCATTCTCTCAGGCTCCAGCCAAATGAAGGACCCAAGCCATCGTGGATCAGCGATGGGCCATAGCTCAGCGCTCATTAGGAGCTGACTTCTTGGGACTAGCGCCACAAAACCGAAAGATATCGTGGTCATGGGTTTGGTGGTGTACCTGAGCTTGTTTGGCACCTTGCCGAAAGTACATATAATTCTGGTCGAGGGACCATAACATGCTCTCATACAACCCAGCTTCCCAACTCTACCACTCAGGCTCAGGCTCAGGGCCTGTTCGGGAACTTTTTGGAGTAAATAGGATTTCGTTTGTAATCTCTATTTGGGGGGTGCCAAATAGAGATATCGTTTTTGTGCCTCAGAATTTTTTTTGCACAGTCCGAACGCACAGTTATTACAACCAAATAGACATTTCCTTTTCAGGTGGCCCATCACAATCACAACCGAGTGAGAGAACACATGACCTGGAATGTGCACGTGAGGGGGAAATGTGCAGGTGCAGGTGTTCCCCCGGCCTTACGGTCCGGCTCCAGCGTGCCGATGGGGCTGATGACGATTGTCTCCCGCCATGCGGCTGTTCCCGATAGTTAGTTTTTGGTAGCTACTTATCGAGAATATATTCGCTTTCAAAAAAAAAAAAAAAAAAAAAGTGCAGGTGTTGTGCATGTGCATCACACGAGTAACACGCGAGTCACACTTGCCGTCACACAGTCATGCAATTTGGACGAAATCGAGGGTCGGAGGTGCATTTGGATTTGGCTGGCACTATTTATCGAAATACAATTTTGATCCCCCGTTTTTGTTCCCGAACAGCACACTTTTTCAAACTCAAACTCTATTTTGACGAAATACGACTTTGGCTGGTATCTCGAGATACCAGCTGGTTCCCGAACAGGCCCTCATGCATGTCATCGATATTCTCAGTTTCAGCCTTTCCCTTCTTGGGATCTATGGTCCCATACATCTCATCCTCTATCTGCTTCCACGCAATGTCGCCCCACGTCTCTCTACACTCCTGGACGAAACATACCAACTTCTTCATCGTGCGGAAGAAATCGGCGCTGTCCCACTGCAGAGTTAATACAAACGCCAGCTTGACCGGTAAGCAGGTCTTCATGTTCTTGTACCAGATTGTCTCAACATCTCATGCCCTGACGTAGCTCCGCAAATCAATTCGCAATGATGCGTGTGGAAAGCAATCGTGCCCCGGAGACATTGAACCAACTGCGCGTCGCCCTCCTGCACGGCCTCACTTACAAACTGCTTTCTCTATATTACCAAATCGAAGCCATCAAGTCGGAGCTCGAGGTACGTTGCACCCCTCTTCGGGTTCATCGCGTAGTCGATGACGGTGCTTCAGCTGAAAGTCGACAAACAACAGCTTAACGATATGGAAGTTATTCCCAGCGCTGAAGTGCCCCCACCTGTGGATGGTAAGCGTGTCTTGATACATTCCTGAATATGGATGTTGACCAACCATGATTCACTCATGGTTCCCTCAGCCACCGCTACCACCGTGGACAATCATGTCAACGACTTGGAGCCGACTCTCCCGCTGCCAGTCACTACGCCCTGAGCCCTCGACGCAATTGATGTATCACGCATGAAAACAGTGTATTGGACGGTATGCCAGTAGTCCGATTTGTCGTCACATATTCGTGTTTTTTTGTTGTCTCGCGTATATTTCTTTCGCCATGTTTGATACAGGATGTCCAGTTCCAAGTGGGTACAGTCTCTGCCAGTGATGGTCTTGGAGACGAGAAGTAGGTTCTCGTCACTGCGGTGGCCCTTTGGCGACCGTGGAGGCTTGTATTGTATGTATGATAATACAACGCACGGTTTTGGAAATTTTCCTGAGGCGAGGTGGTCAGGGTAGGTGCAACGGTCCATCGGGTTGTGAAGGGGGTCGATCGCCCCAAGCCGGTCGTGGTGCGTGAGGTCGAGTTCAGAAAGGGGTGGCCATCGGCGGCATATGAGGAGTGATTGCACAGAACGGGATGGGAAATCATCATCGAGGCCACGAGAAACTTGAAGGTGTTCGAATTTTTTTGACCAATGTGATCTCTCGGACTCGACACGAGGCAAGGCGAAGATCCGAATTGTATGAAAAGGCGCCGCAGAGCTGATTATAGTTACTGTATCATCAAAGGAGAGGAAAGAAAAGGAAATAAGATGATGGATGTCTCTGGGAGACAAGTAACTTGTCCGATGGGATTAGTCATTCCGAGTCCTTCTATCAACAAAAAACGTTTCTCTCACTTACCGCGGAGCCAGCTTGAACGGCGCTTTCTCCGCGCTTTCCTGTCCCCTCCACTCTTCCACTCCATACGAGCTCAGGTTTTGGCGGTTTACATTTTCATCTTAAGTAACATTGGAGATCCCTTGGTCACGATGCAGAAGGATGACGCCTCCGCCATCAGGGGATGGAAGGCACCGAGTGAATACTGTAGAAGTGTGAAAGATTTCCATACAATACAGCGCTGACGTACGGCGCTGCACGGGTTCGCCGGCTTTACTCCGACTTGGGAAGATTGAATCTCAGTCAGTCGGAACTGGCTCACAGAAAATCCCACGTTCTTATTCCGCCTTCAAACTCTCCGCCTCTTCTGATTCCTTGCATGTATTAATGACAAGACTTCCCTTCTCTACCTCACATAATATTCAACGCCAGTGCGCTCCCTGCTCTTTCTCTCCCACCCTCTCTACATTAGGCTCCACCAGGCCAACTACGATGGCACCCCCCCGGTGCCTGGCAAGCTACCATCTGCATTCGTCAGCCCTGGGCTCAGCTCAGCCCTTCCACTACCATATCGTCCAAAGGTGTCCTGTTGCCTTGGGATACATCAAGACTGACCGCGTCATTATTAAGAGCGAATCACTCCACCTCCCCAATAGGCATCCCCCAAATTTCCCACTGTCTCCGCTATACACGTACATCGCAGTACAAGCATCATTTCAGAACGGAGGATCAGGGATTCGCAGATGAGCTCCGCAGCTGGCCTCTAGAAGGTAAGCTCTTCCTGTCAACGCGAGCTCACATTCTCGTAGCTGATCCCACCATCTGAAAAGATCTCGTCGAGTGGTTGCACATGTGTCGTATCGAGACCGCAGCGGTCGAAAAATCTCGATGACTTTGCTCGAATGGCCCGTTTCGGTGCTCGTCTCGCATCCAAGCGCATTGCCGTGTCCTTCGTTGCACGCGAGATTGACGCATGTCAACAACAAACTCATCAACGCAGACGATGAGCCTAGTCAAGACTGGGTACGGCAATTAGGCGGCCAAGGCAGTGTGGGCGTCGCCCAATGCGTGGGTGAACTCGTTGATACAACTCGCACCCACGCAGCTGCTGCACTCGTGGCTGGAAGCGGCAAGGAGGCACATACGAAGCGCGACGACGCACCGGTCCTTCAAGGGCCGTAGGGAGGTGTTCCGCGTCGTCACAAGCGAGAGCGACGCGTTCGTTTAGGCGATGATGGCGGAAGATGGCGCAGAGGAATCGGAGGGGCCGTGTTTGAGCGAGATGCCAATGCCCACGTCGCGGATGTGCAGGCGGTCGAGTAAGGGAAGGGTGTTGACCGTCGTTTTCTCGGTGAGTGGCGGCTAGGGTGTCCCGTATTTACACCTTGGGCTGACGACGTGGTTAAGGGTTGAGGGAAGTGCTGAAGGAGGGGAGAGTTCCGGAGATGTTCTATGATCCTGTTGTGAAGCAGGAGAGTCATGATCATTGGATGGCGAGCACACCTGTACCGTTCTCAAAGCATTTGCATGAGTACAGGTGGGGCGAGCTACGACTTTTTGCGTTCAACCTTTTCTTCCCTGTTGACCATTTACGCAAGTCGTACCAGATGGCTTTAACCTCGCTTATATCACTGGATTTGACGGTACGTACAGTGGCATCCAGCGTGGCTCACATGCTTGCTGTCCTTGTGTGTGGTACAAAGACCGACGTGATGGGTATAAGCAGACTATATGCAGTTCACGATCACGACCCGGGCGGTGATGCCGAACGAGGAGTTTGCGGCGGAGATTTAGCGTGCGACGGAGGACGTCTAAGTTATAGCCTGTCATTCCTGGGGAAGGGCCATTTGGGTTGCCGCAGTAATCGCTTGGCGAATGTACGCTAAATGCCGTGTATTAACAACATTCTGTAGTCGATCCGTTGTGACCCCCAGCATCTCGGCCTAGGGCGAGCATGAACTGCATTCTGGTTCTCATACTGAGCACTCGCAATATGTCAGGCATATCTCTGATTGTAAAGGTAATACCGTTGAAAGATACCGCGGACAGTGACGCACCAGTCTGCGAACGAACAGATGCAGATGCTACCGAATAAGGCATCATCTCGCTGTTGATCTAGACAACGATCAACGGGTGCCAACGCTGGTTATCTCTGGGCGTCCCAAATGGAAGCGGAAATGGACTGGCTTCGAATGACAAAGAACACTACAAAATGCGGTATGGCACTATACAGTAGCATGTCTGCTGACCATGTCATACGCATGTCCTGTTGGCGGGCGCTAGCCGCTATCATGTAATCAGGTAACTTATCGGGAACGAGGAAACACAGCCCTGAAGTGAGAGCAAACAAACGCTCTAAGCAACCCGGGACATGACCACGACATCGACGAATACATCAACGCAGCTGCTGGGTAGCCAGCCACATGAGCCAACCAAAGTACAATAACAACTACTGTATGCGATGATCGGACGGACGGTCAAGAGAGGTGGCAAATCAACATACGATCCATACTACCATACTCTCTTGCAATTTCTCTCCCTCAGGCTGTATTGTAACTCTGGCGACCCACCCTCTACTCCAACTGGGAAGCAAAGGAGCAGGTGACATACGGGCGACACAAAGGGATGCGTAAGAGCGCGATCCCTCCATCAAACCCCGAATCCCCCCTGTCTTACCTAAACGCGCTCAGCGACATCCCTCCAGTCTCCTAGCGCACACTCGCCGGGCTCGTCACCGACCTTTGCTCTACGATACACAACGACGGCCTCAGGTTTAATAAGAGAATACTGACGGAAACACGGTTGACTGTAGGGTCAAAGAGGATGGTGAGGAGGGGGAGAACAGAGGGCTCAGAGATTGAGTGAGTGGAGGCCGTCGAGGGAAATGAGTCCCAGGCATGACCACGTGTTTGGTTTTGATTGCTTCTTTCTCACGGGTCTACATTCGTCGCCGCCTGACCAGACCTCCAGCCTCATGAAAAAAACGATGCAGTGGTGTTAGAATCATAGATATATAAAAATCAGACTCTATTTTTGATATAGCACTACTACATGGGGTTCTGTACCCCGAGGCACACGTTAATGGATTCGAACAAAAAGGTCATAACAAAACCCGATTCAGCGAGGCATGATGATGCCGGGATGGGGTTGCCATAAGGACAAGTCGGGGAAGAAGAGTATGTACGTTGGGTCCGTCATCACGTTAGGACAGAAAGGTCATCAAGAAGGTGGGAAACACAGCCCTAAGGCGAGGGTCCACAGACGCCTATGTAAAAGGGACGGTATCGGTATCAATGATAACAAGTATGGTCACAAATAAACTGTTTTGGAAAGGCACCATGTTGCCGGGACGAGGGCCAAATATCGAAGAAAATTTAGGGGAGAATATGAGAACGCCAGCAGGGTCCATCATCATCATGCCGGGATGTGGGGTCATCGGGAAAGTGGAAACACAGTCCACAGGCAAGAGTCAACAGACGCACATGTCAAGATACGGGTGATAACACCGTCATAATATGGCACAGCGCCATCATGCCGGGCGGGGTCCGCCAGAATTGAAGGAAAGTAGGGGAAGAAGAGAGCGCTGACAAACGATTGGAACATCATCAGGACGGGACGGACACCAAGAGGACCTGGGGTCATCGATCATCGCCAATGGGAAAAGGGGATTCCGTGGGAATACAGCCTTGAGTTGAGAGTTGACAAATGCCGGTACGGTACATAATAAGAACTGTTTTGGCAAGGACCACGATGCCGGGACGGCTGGAGGCAGTCTTAAATGAAAGAAGGTCAAGGAAGAGGAGAATGTCATCAAACACTGCACCCTGGACCGGTAGGAACAAAAAAAAAAAAAATCCGGACTCCCAAATCTCGGCCGCTTCCGGGTCAGTGTGCCTGTTCTGTGCAGTGAACCTGCAGACCCACTGGCCAGTTCACAGTGAAGCCATCACGTGCTTTCCCGATCACCGATCGTTTTCAAGAGCGTCAGGCCAAGGCCCAAGGCGCCCCGTTCGTGGATTGCTAACGATGCTAAGGCCCAAGGCGCCCCGCTCGTGGATTGCTTGACCAGATGCTGGCACATAAATTGTCGCAGGGCAAGTATGATATGCCTTCATGCAACCCAATTCCCCAACGCTACTGTTACCGATCTCACTCATGCATGTCATCGATATTCTCAGTTTCTGCCTCTCCCTTCTCGGCATCTACTGCCCCATACTCTTCATCCTCTATCTGCTTCCACGCAATGTCGCCCCACGTCTCTCTGTACTCCTGGACGACACATGGCAACTCCTTCGTCGTGCGGAAGAAATTGGCGCTGTCCTACCACGGAGTGAATATAAATGCCAACTTGACCGGTAAGGGAATCTTCATGGACCAAATTGTCACAACATCTCATGCCCTGATGTAGCTCGGCAATCCAATTCGCAATGATGCGAGTAGAAAGCAATAGTGCCCCTGGGACATTGAACCAACTGCGTGTTGCCCTCCTGCACGGCCTCACTTACAAACTGCTTTCTCTCTATTACCAAATTGAAGCCATCAAGTCGGAGCTCGAGGTACGTTGCACCCGTCTTGTTCATTATGGGGTTGATGATGGCGCCTCAGCTGAAAGTTGACAAACAACTGCTTAACGATACGGAAACCGTTACCAGCGCCGAAGTGCCCAGGCCTGAGGGTGGTAAGCACGTGTCTTGATACATTCCTAGATGTCGACTAGCCATGATTCACTCATAATTCCCTCAGCCACTGCTACCCCTGTGAACAATCATGGTGGCGAACCGACCCTCCCGCTGCCAGCCACTACGCCCTGAGCCTTCGACTCAATCAGTGTATCATGAAAACAGTGATGGATGTCACGGTTATGCCAGTAGTCCGATTTGTCATACGTTCTTGTTTTTGTTGTTGTCTTGCGTATATTGCTTTTGCCATGTTTGATGTACTACATAGTGTCAGGGTGACCTGATCTAAGTGGGTATAGTTTTCTGATGGTCTCGGCAAGGCGAAGCAAGTTCTCATTATTGCGATGGCCCTTTAGCGACCGTTGAGGCTCGTGTTGTATGTACGATAATACAAAGCGCGGGTTTGGAAATTTGCCTGACTCTGGGAAGGAGACAAGTATCTGATGGGATTAACTACATATTCCTTCGATCGGCAAACAGTCTAGTGAGTACCCTTCACTTCCCGCGGCCCGTCGCTGTATCGGTAACCAACGGCGCTTTTCTCCACGCTTTTCCTTTCCCTCCACACTTCCGCTCCATACAAACCTCGTTGGTATGACACAGAAGTCCCACGTTCTTATTCGGCGCTGCGACCCACTTCAACTAAAGCCCCCAAACACACGCCTCTCTCCATCTTTTCTGATCCCTTGCGTATATTGATGACAAGGTTCCCTGTCCTGTTTTCTACCCACATAATACTTAACGCCAGTGCGCTGTCCGCTCCTTTTCTCCCGCCCTTTCCATATCAAGAGCCACCCGGCCAACAACGACGGCATTCCACCGTAGCAATTCTTGCTAAGTAAGCCACCCCTCATTCGCCAGCCCTGCCACAGACATGTCGTTCGAGGTATTCTCCTTTCGCGCACCAACCAAGATCGACGGCTGCACTGTCTGCGCCTGCGCCTTACGAGACGACATAGTCCAGGGGTGTCCTGTTGCCCTGTGATACGTCAAGACTGGCTGCGTCATTATTAAGAACGAGCGACCTCAGCTCCCCAACGGACATCCTCGCCATTTCTTCCCACCGTCTCCGCTTTGCACGCAAAACACATACAAGCATCATTCCAGAGCGGGGGATCGGGGGCTCACGGATGAGCTCCTCAGCTGGCCTCTCGAAGGTGAGCTCTTCCGGTCAACGCCAGCTCACATTCTCGCAGCTTATCCCACCATCTGAAAGCACCTCGTCGAGTGGTTGCACATGCGTCACGTCCAGACCGCAGTGGTCGAAAATCTCGACGACTTCTGTTTCAGTGCTCCAGTCGCGGCCAAGCGCACTGCCGAGTACTCCCTTCCTTTCTGCGAGATGACACGTGTCATCAGTGAACTCGTCGACGCAGGCGATGGGAGTGATCGAGACTGTGAATGGCGAACAGGTGTTCCGAGCGCCGTGGGCGTCGCTCGATGCTTGGGTGCATTTGCTAGGATAACATGGACCCACGCGGCTGGGGGTGTATGCACGAATGTGTAAGGATGTGCCCGTTATTCAAGGACTGCACTGAGGACATGGGCGAGAGAGATGGGTTTGTTCGGGCCGTGATGTTGGAAGGTCTTGCGGAAGAAGCAGAAGTGGCGAGGGGTGGAGGACAGGAGGGCGCTGTTTCAGCGAGCTGTGGCGCATGTCGCAACTGCTCAGGCGGCGAGACGCGGGGAGGGCGTCAACTGTCCTTTGCCTGGTGAGTGGACGGCTGGGGGACTCTCACCCATTTCTCACACAGTCACATGTTTCTATCTTGGGCTGACGATGTACTGTGCCACATGTTTTGGTTCAGGACTGAGGAAGTGAATGAAGGAGGTCGACAGTGTCCCGGAAACATTCGAGGACCATGTGGTGGAGGGGTCGAGTCATGAGAAGCCGAGTCCGTCCCCGCTCTTCTCAAAGAACTTGCGTGAGTACAGATGGCGCGTGGTGCGGCTTTTTACTCTCTCAAAAGTTTCCCCTTTGCCCACCAATACCCCCCCTTAGACGAGTTGCATAATCTATGCGACCCTATTTCTTTTACTTTGGGTTCTCCGGTTCCTCCTCGTTGACAAGTTACGGTTGTCGTACTGGATGGCTTTGGGGTCATCTGACGGTACGTGCTTCCTTCCAAAGTGTTTTGCCCATCATCGTCTTGATAGTTGATAGAGTTCCGAGTCGATCGTGAGCCCCGGCAAGGAAGGGTCACGTGATGTAGATGAACAAACCAAATTATCATGTCGCAGGCAAAGATGCCGAACAGGGAGTTCACAACGGAGATTTCGCATGCTGCGGAGGACTTCCATGCTCTATACTCAGGTCTAAACTGCGGTGAATTTATTGGCAAGCTTCGAAACATGAGAGGATACGAACTGTCATTGTGTAAGTGTCCAATATCGTTATTCGGGACAACCAGAAAAAAACAAGTGAGGGGTCTTCTATCACCGGGAAGGTAGAAATTTTATTCCAAGACAAGATGTACTTGTATCGTATACCTATTGACGAAAGCCTCGTCCTGTGGACTACAAACCACTCATTCCGATGCCAATATTGCCCTATTGTAATAACATCACATGGGAGACAGATACTAGCGCGGTGTTGAGCAGCGTAACTCGATAGTACTTTACTAGCATAGCTTGCAGGTAGACCACTGGATAACTGGATGTGTGGACCCTGGACCCCGACCGTTCAATGTCAATGTGGACCGGAAAGCAGGAGTGGTGGAATTATCAGATCCTCATTCATCACGTTGCGCATTCGATACGGTGCAGTACATGGCCCCTTCCAATGGCAGGCAAAGAGTTTTCATTACAGTGAAGATATGGTACGAAGGTCGCTGTAAGGGGCGCAGCAATAAGGAGAATCAATGTACACAAATTGCGAGAAGCACGACATTCGACAAATTGCTTTATGATACCCTGATGTCAAAACTCCAGGTCATAGTGGCCGGTAGCGGAAGAGTCGGTTCAGCGATACTGCCCACGGGGATGGCACCAACTGAGGGAAGCCATGAGCGGTCTATAGTTATTGAACGTTTACGTCGAGACAAATGCTTACTGGCCGCAGGACTGGGCATTGCATTACTAGCAACACTTCCCTCATCGTCAAGCTGCTTTTTGTCAACTTCTAGCTGAGACACAGTCATCAGCCATGTGATGAACAATGAGAGTGGTAATATACCTCGATTTCAGACCTGACGGCTTTGATCCGGTGATAGAGGGGGAAAAGTTTCCAGGTCAGGCCACACCAGAGCCCGATGCGCAGTTGCTGGAGTGCCCCCTGGGCATGATTGATTTTCAAACGCATCGTCACGAATTGGATCGTTAGACTATGTCAGAGTATGAGATGTCGGGACCATGTACTGGTATATAAAGAATCTCTTACCAGTCAAGTCGGCGCTTGTATGTGCTTTGAGGTGGGACAGCGCCGATTTCCTCTGCACAACCAAGTAGTTTGTGAGTTTCATCCAGGAGTACAAAGACAATTGGGGTAACATTGCGCGGAAGGAGATATCGGATATTGAGTATGAGGCTACTGATCCCGAGAAGGGAGAGGGCGAGGTTGAGAACGTCAAGGACATGCATGAGTCGCAATAAAGTAAAGATGAACTTGGGGAAAATCGGGTTGCTCGAAGTATGTCTCCACGGTGAGAATTGTTTCACTTTTATACGTTGAAAATTGCAGGGCACAATGACTCTGACTGCTGCGTGGTTAGGCATCGGGTGTGTGGGTGGGATGATATACATACTGCGGACACTAATCAAGTACCCTCCCATCTCTCCACTTTCGGATGTGCTGACAGTGCTGTGTATACTGATGTGGATCAGCTTGGACCATCGACTATTACAGGGTGATGGAGTGCTAGATCTAGTTACGATACGTCAATGCGGATAGGCATACAGTCGGTGCACTGCATGGACGGACCTTCGAACCCGTAAAATGTACGGAACGACATATGACTGGGACATCTGGCAATCTAGAACGAAGTATTCTTCAATTGGCTGCCCAGACTCAGGTCGGCGATGTGAAAAAAAAAATTGAAAGCGCCTCTTTGAAGGCTTCGATGCTAAATTGATAGGGCCACTTCCGGAATTCGTGCGCGGAAACGCGGCCTACAGCAGGCTGCCAGCGGAGTACGGAAAAGGGCCCCATAAACGTGAAGATGATAGCCGCCTTGATTGCTTGGCTCCAAAACAAGAAAAAATTGCATAGCCATCAGCCACGGACCACAATCAGGTCTCACGTAAGCTACCATGGTCGCGGATGCGAGAGCACTGTCCCGGAGCAGGAGACGTGGCCGTAGGCTGTGAGTTTGGGAGAAGGTGGCCCGAAGTGAAAATAGAGGATAGGCACATGCTGCAACCTAGGTCTAGGGGGAATAGTGGCTATGTTTGTCTAAAAGTGATGCTGGTTTATGGATGAGCTCGCAAAAAACGGGGGGGGGGGGAAGGGAGTCCAATGAATGCTGCATGCTTACGTCGGCTTTCTGGGCCACACGGGTCCTTCTTGATGCCGGAGTATGATGGTTCTGGGTGCTGGGGTGGTGCTGGGTGGACTCGCAAAAAAAAAGAAAGGATCCACAGATGCTGCATATTTGCGTCAGGTAAGGAATACTCCACCAGCAAAGATCCGCAGTCATAGTAAAAGTTGGGGTGTCTCTCCTAATGACTCGTCCCCTTCACGTGGTCCTAGACCGTTTCCGAGACACTCTCGTTCCCCCTTCTGTCCGTTCCTCAGCCCAAAATGAAAACATGCAAGAGAGATGGGCGGGAGTACCCCAGCCGTCCGCTCACCGGGCAAATGACTGTTAACGCCCTCCCCATACCTCGTATTTGTGACATGCGCTTCGACAGCTCGCTGAATCAGCGCCCTCTTGTCCGCCGCGCCCCGCTACTTCCGCCACTCCGCATCATGGCCCGCACGACTTGGCACGATCGCATCGATCTCGCTTGTGTGATGCGGTCCACCTCCAAAACAGACATGTCCTCGCGCATTCGTGCGTATGCCCCTTGCCGCTTCAAACCCCGCGAATGGACAAGCAGCGCGAATGCTAGTTGTCCTAGTAAGTGCACCCAACCATCGGGTGACATTCGCGGCACCTTGACCGCCTGTTTGCCGCGCCCAGTCTTGATCACGCTCATCGCCTGCGTCGATGAGTTCGGTATTGGCATGCGTTACCTTGAGGAAAGGAAGGGAGTACTCGTCAACGCACTTGGCTACTATTTGAGCACCGAAATGGAAGTTGTCGAGCTCTTTAACTGCTGCGGTCTCGACATGACGCGCGTGTAACTGCTCAGAGGCCCTTTCAGATGGTAAGGTCAGCCGCGAGAATGTGAGCTGGCGTTGACTGGAAAGTACTTGCCTTCGAGGGGCCAGCGGAGGAGCCCATTCGTGAGCCTCCGATTCTCGGCTCTGGTGGTGTACATGTGTGGCCGAGGCAGTGGGAAAGATGGGAGATGTCCGCCGGGGAAATGGAGTCGTTCGTCCTTAACAATGACACGTCTACCTTGATGTATCCCCTGGCGGCAGGACAGCGTTGGGCTGTGTTGCCCGGTAAGGCCCAGAACGCACAGCCATCGGTCTTGGATGGCACGTGGAAGGAGGATGCCTCAAACGATAGGTCAGTAGCAGGGCTGGCGAATAAGGTGGCTTGCTCGGTAAGCGGCGCTGCGGTGTGCTGCTGTTATGGTTGGCCCGCGAGCTTTATGCGGAAGGGGTGGGAGAGAAAGGAGCGGACAGCGCACCTGCATTGAGCAACATGTGAGATAAAAAGCACGACAGGAGAGGCCTTGAGGCTGTCATGAAAAATATGTGAGAAATCAGAGAGTGTGCGGAACGATGAGAGGAAAAAGACGGAGCTCAGGTCTGGGGCCATGTTTCCAATCCCTCGGCGCGGCGCTTGATGAGACAAATAGATGATTATTTTATTAATTATTTTATTATCCATCTTTGGTGACGGCAGAACCTTAACACGACGGGCAAGAATGGATAAGCCATGTCTGCTTATAGTCTGCTTATGGTCCAATTAATGTCTAATAAATTGACATCCCTTTACCGTCACCTTATCTTAAATAAGAATAGTTGAACAATTAGAAATTAAATGGCCAATTAGAAGAGTACTGCTTATATGATAAAATATTTAAAATAAACTGCGTGTTACAGGCTTGGAATAATTATTTAGCCGGGGAAAAACTATTGAGCCTGAAGGGTTTTTCCGATCTCCCTCTAATTTTTAATTATTCAAGTATTCTGATTTAAAATAAGGTGACCGTAAAGAGAGGTCAACTTATTAGACATTAATTGGACCATAAGTAGAGTATAAGCAGACATGGCTTATCCATTCTTGCCCGTCGTGTAACTTACCTTTGTCGGGTTTGCAGCGGCAGCGCTCAGCTTCACGAATCGCCCACCTCCGAGTCTCTTGGACGATCCCTCCTTGGATTCCCGGCCGCGCCAGCCATTCCATACGATCTGTACGAACTGGTTTCAAGCCTCCGATGTCGTGTGCACTATCACTTTGCTTTTTATGCGATACCCCTACGTATTTTGCTATGTGGTAAGCCGATCTTGACTCACCTCTTGTCACCTCCTTGATCCTATCTCTTAATATCTGCCGCCGGCAGGCGCGACAACTGCTTGCTGATCTTCCCACTCGTTCGTATACGACAAATGCTACGCGATCTTCTGATGTTAACTTGTGCGTTTGCAGCGTGCTGGAGGTATTGCATCTTCGGGGGTCTCCTTTTTGTGAGACCACACGTTCCGTCTCAAGCCTGATCGACCGTACCACCATCATCACCCTACGGCTCTATAGTTTATTCGGGGGAACCATTTTCTTCAAATGTGGACCTTTCCCATTCTTCGTCTACCCAGAATGGTACGGCATTGGCTCGACGCTGTGACATCATCCCCTCAACTGCAGTGACCTATTACGCAGGTAGATCTATGGTGGAGCCGCGATGGCAGTAGCTGGCGCCGCTGTGCTGAATGTCTGGGCTCTCTCCAACATTAGCGCTCCATCCATCCACGCATATGTGAAAGTGCTGAACGCAATCTGGTCTCTATCACAGCGGGCATATACATTTTCTCGAGCCTGCGTTGTCCTGTGGCCATTTCTGATTGACATTTCCGCCGTTTGTGACATTGTCACAATCGTGGAACTCCAGAGGGGGTAAAGCGCTTAATTTTCTGGCGATAACGTACAGCGCTCAGTGGGCCTTTTTGACATGTGACAGGAAAGAGAAGATAGTATGGGAATGTGCGAACGGCGGTCAACTATGGACGACATCAGCAGCTGCCGGGTGCGGGAGCGGGAACATCCCATCTTCATTCTGTACAGGGTGTTTTGCCAGTTTGAACACGGCATTCATCGTGTAGATGCTGGCGGACCTCGTGTTCCAGGTTTGTTGGATAGTGATTAACGTGGTGCGTACACATGTGTCTGAACTATTTTGGCAGGTGTGTATGCTGTTCGTCACTTGGCGGTACTCGTCGAGGCTGGAAAACCACACTAGCTTGAAATATGGGACAGACTGATCCGGTAAGGTGGTCTTTTTATCATTCCTTTCCTCATTGGATCATCTTTGAACAGGTATATTGGCTTTGGGGTTTCCCCAAAACACGGTCGAGGCACCGAGTGTTCGTTCGTTTGTGAATCCTTTGGCTCGTTGGCGGACCTTGCCTCTCGTTTTGTTGCGACTGAGTAGACATGTTACGATTTATGACTTTTTACGACTCTATACGACTCTGCCCACTATGTATGACTTCTTACGCTGTTTCGGTTTATCTCATGACTTATTTCTGTAACGATTATTTTCGTGTTGCGCCAAATAAGGCGATGGCTTTGTAGACGCAAACGTTTCTTTGGCGGATCGACGTGATGATTAAGAAGAGCTGGGCAGACCTAGTGCCCAGGCTTGTTTTAGCGGGGTCAAGATCTGAAGGGATAAGTGAATGTTGGAGTCCGATCCGGAGGCAGCCACATACAAGGCGCTGCAGACGTTAGAGAACAATAAGCAGTGGGGTCGTGTGCCCCGATCAGCCTGATCGCTGTATATTATTCTGTATAGTAGCGTGCATAATATAGTGTGTGTATGTGCGAGAAGAGTTCACAGTAATATTACATGTGCTGCCCCTCATAATCTTAATAGTGAAGCATTCGGGGAAATGCCGGTGCATCGCCACGCATATAAGTGGATAAGGGGGGGATATGAAAACCTCGCCTGACTGATCGGAAGAGCTGGACCAAAGAAGCGCCAGGTCCCATGCAAAATCCGACCACGCCAACTCCCTCTCATGACTTCTTTATCATTTGCCCGCTCTTCTTATGCTCTGATTTTTTCTTTGTACCTTGAGTTCTATCCCGCATCCCAGCTCGAACGAAATACATTGCTGAAAATGTGGATTCCGAGACAAATTTCGCTGCTGTCATTTCCTTATGATGTCGCACAGAAGCGAATGCGCCACGTCAGACTCGGAGTTGTCTTAAAATTCACCTCAGGAACCAGTCAGATAGAAAAAATAGACAAAAGCTAAAAATGGAAAAAAAGGATGGTCGAATTCATCAGGAAAATCCCTCATTTGCTTTTTGCTACTTTTACTGCTTTTATTGCTTTTTTTGTGTAAAAAAAGTAAAAATTTGGAAAGTACAGACTACTTGTGACAAGCCAACCCCTTTACTTTCCATGTACTTTTTTACTACTACTCTACTTTTTTACACAGCTCTATATTTTTTCATGCAATATAACTGAGACTACTGCCATTTTATCACTACTTGTCATTTTTTGGCTGTACTTTTATGTACTTTTGTGACCTGAAATACTTTTGAAAGCAATATACTTTTTTGACTGCCTCAGAAAGCACTCTGGCAAGTGGAGGACTTGGCTTTTTTGTGCTTTTTCTACATTTTTCATGAAAAGCATGAAAAAAGTAGAAAAAGCACCAAAAAGCAAACAAGGGGTTTTCCTGATGTTACCTAAACCTGTTCTGCCGCCACGGTGGGTCCAGCATTGGCCCCTGAGGAAACAATCGCGACTACGTCCGACGTGAATCGCATGCGGCAACAATGAGTGAGACGCGCACATGTCCTTACGACGCAACTCACGCAAGTATGCAGCGTTGGATCCTCGTGTGTGCTTTTTGCAGCCGCATTGGACCGTTTTGGACACCCCGTGTTTCCCTTCTGCGGGTCCGTCATCCATAACCACGATGGGCATCACGCTGATCGGACAACGCTGATTGGAGATGGAGATAGCGCCGGATAATTGACGCCCGCATTGGATGTCCACACGGCAAACGCCAACGACGCCACTTCGCATTCACGACTGACCACGGGGTGTTAAACATTGTGATATAGGGTCGCCTTAATCATTGACCATATGCACATAAATACTGGTCGAGGAACCACAACATGCTCTCATACAACCCAGTTTCCCAACTCTACTGCTCATGCATGTTATTGACATTCTCAGTTTCAGCCTTTCCCTTCTTGGGATCTATGGCCCCATACTCCTCGTCCTCTATCTGCTTCCACGTAATGTCTCCCCACGTGTCTCTACACTCCTGGATCAAACACAGCAACTTCTTCGTTGTGCGGAAGAAATCGGCGCTGTCCCACTGCAGAGTGAATACAAACACCAACTTGACCGGTAAGCGGATCCATGGGCCAGATTGTCCCAACATCTCATGCCCCGATGTAGCTCCGCAAACCAATTCGTATTGATGCGTGTGGAAAGTAACCGCGCCCCAGGGACATTGAACCAACTGCGCGTTGCCTTCCTGCACGGCCTCACTTACAAACTGTTTTCTCTCTATTACCAAATCGAAGCCATCAAGTCCGAGCTCGAGGTACGTTGGGCTCCTCTTCTTATTCTTCATGCAGTCTATGACGATGCTTCAGCTGAATGTCGACAAACAACTGCTTAGCGATATGGAAGCTGTCACTAGCGCTGAAGTACCCAGACCTGTGGTTGGTAAGCGTGTCTTGATACATTCCTGGACTTGGATGTTGACAACCATGATTCACTCATGGTTCCCTCAGCCACCGCTACCCCCGTGAACAATCATATCAACGACTCGGAGCCGGGTCTCCCGCTGCCAGTCACTACGCCCTGAGCCCTCGATACAATCGGTGTATCATGAAAAACGCTGTATTGGATGTTAGTATGCCAGTAGTCCGATTTATCGTTGGATATTCGTTTTTTTTTGTTGTCCCGCGTATGTTGTTTTCGCCATGTTTGATCAGGATGTCCGGATGACCTGATCTAAGTGGGTATAGTCTCTGCCAGTGATGGTCTTGGAGACGAGAAATGAGTTATCATCACTGCGGTGGCCATTTAGCGACCATAGAGGCTCATATTATATATATAATGATACAAAGCACGGTTTTGGAAAATTGCCCAAGGCGAGATGGACAGGATCGGCGCAATGGCGCATCGCGTCGTGAAGGAGGTCGATCGCGCCGAGCCGGTCATGGTGGGTGAGATCGAGATCAGAAAGGGGAGCCGTTGGCGGCGTATGAGGTCTGCACATAACGGAATGGGAAATCATCGTCGAGGCCACGCGAAAGGTGCTCGGTGAAATTTGACCGCCGTGCCAGTGATCTCTCAGACACGAGGCGAGGCGAAGATCCGATATGTATGAAAAGGCGCGCAGAGCTGGTTAGATTTACTGTAACACCAAGAGAGAAAGGGGAAAAAAAAAGACAACAAGATGATAGATGTCCTTTATCTCTGGAACTTGAAGGAAGTAACTGACTATCCGATGGGATTAGCCGTTCTTGCCGCGGCCTGTCGCGGTGTGAGCGCTGTGACTGACGGCGCTTCCCCCCGCTTTTTCGGTTGGCTCACGGAAATCCCACGTTCTCCCCAAATATCCACTTCTCAGTCTTTTTCTGATTCCCTCGCGTGTATTGATGACAACCTCACATCTCACTCAGCAGCAGTGCGCTCTCCGCCCCTTTCTCTCCCACCCTTTCCATATCGAGCTCCTCCCAACCATGGCAACCAACAACAACAGCATCCCACCGCAGCACTATTCACCGACCAAGCCACCTTCATTCTTCATCAGCCCTGGGCTCAGCACAGCCCTGCCACTGACTGATCGTTCGAGGCACCCTCTTTCTGCGTACCAACCAAGACCGATGGCTGCACATTCTGCGCCTTACAACGCAACATAGTCTAAGGGTGTCCTGTTGCCCTGTGATACGTCAAGACTGGCTGCCTCATTATTGAGAATGAATGACCCCACCTCCCCAATGGACATCCCCCCAAAAATTCCCACCATCTCCGCTACACACGTACATCACACTTCAGGCATCATTTCAGAGCGGACAATCGGAGGCTCACGAATGAGCTCCGCAGCTGGCCTCTCGAAGGTAAGCCCTTCCGGTCAACGCCAGCTCACGTTCTCGCAGCTAATCCCACCATCTAAAAGGACCTCATCGAGCGGTTGTACACCCGTCGTTTCGAGAGCGCAGCGGTCGACAATCTCGATAACTTCCTCAAATAGCCCGTTTTGGTGCTCGTCTTGCATCCAAGTGCATTGCCGAGTCCTCCCTTCCGTGCGAGATTGACGCATCTCAACAGCAATCTCACCAACGCAGACGATGAGCCTAGTCAAGACTAGGTACGGCAATTAAGCGGCCAAGGCGGTGTGGGCGTCGCCCAATGCGTGGGTAAACTTGTTGATACAACTCGCATCTACGCAGCTGCTACATCCGTGGCTGGAAGCGGCGAGGAGGCACATACGAAGGGCGACGACGCGTCGGTCCTTCAAGCTTCAAGGGCTGTGGGGAGGTGTTCCTTGTCGTCACAAGCAAGAACGACGCGTTCCTTTAGGCGATGATGGCGGAAGATGGCGCAGAGGAGACGGAGGAGGTGTGTTTGAGCGAGATGCCGATGTTCACGTCGCGAATGTGCAGGCGATCGAGCAAGGGGAGGATGTTGACCGTCGTTTTCTCGGTGAGCGGCGGCTAGGGCGTCCCGTATTTACATCTTGGGTTGACGACGTGGTTCAGGGTTGAGGAAAGTGCTGAAGGAGGGTGAGAGTTCCAGAAATATTCGATGATCCTGTGGCGAAGCAGGTGGGTCATGACCATTGGGTGGCGAGCACACCTGTGCCTTTCTCAAAGCCCTTGGGTGAGTACAGCTGGGGCGAGCTACGACTTTTTCCGTTCAACCTTCCCAACTTTTCCTTTCCCGTTGACAATATACGCAGGTCGTGCTGGATGGCTTTAGCCACGTTGATATCACTGTGTTTGACGGTACGTACAGTGGCATCCAGCGTGGTTCACATGCTTGCTGTCCTTATGTGTGATACAAAGACCGACATGATAGAGTATATGCAGTTCAGGATCACGTCCGGGCGGAGATACCGAACGAGGAGTTTACGGCGGAGATTTCGCGTGCGACGGAGGACGTCTAAATTATAGCCTGTCTTTCCCGGGAAAGGGTCATTTGGGTTACCGCAGTAATCGGTTGGCGATTGGTACGCCTTATGAAATCCTACGTCCTCCTTATCGGAATACTGTGTGTTAACAACATTCTGTAGTCGATACGTTGTGACCCCCAACATCTTGGCCTAGGGCGAGCACGAACTGCATTCTGGTTCTTATACAGAGCACCCACAATATATCTAGCATATCTCTGATTGGTAAGATAATGCCACTTGAAAGACACTGCGGACAGTGAGGCAGCAGTCTGCAAACAGATGCAGAGGTACTGAATAAGGCATCACATCGCTGCTGATCTAGACATGATCAACGGGCGCTGGCTATCTTTGGGCATCCCAAATGGAAGCAGAAATGGAATAGCCTAGAATGGCATGAAGAGTACTCCAAAATACGTGTACTTGTAATATAGCACTCTAAAGGAGGGGTAGCATGTCTGCTGACCTTGTCATCCGCATCCTGTCGGCGGGCGCTAGCCGCCACTATCGTGTACTCAGGAACGAGAAGACACAATCACACAGGCGAGAACAAACAAACGCAAATGCAAATTCTCAATTTACGGCCAAAACAAATGACCACACCATGATCGAACGAATACACCAACGCAACTACCAGGCGCCAACCAGGTGAATGGCAAACAAACACGCGATTCATACCGCCATCAGGATACTATCTTACAATTTTCTCCCCCTGCATCGCATGCGTGCGCGTGGCCCACCCCTCCCTACTCCCACTCTGACTCGGAAGCAAAGGAGCAAACGACATTCGGTATAAAGGCACGCGCAATCCCCTAAACTCCGAACCCTCCCAAACGCGCCCAGCGGCATCCCTCGATCTCCTAGCACGCACTCGCCGCGCTCGTCACCGACCTTTGCTCTATGATACACAACGATGGCCTCAAGTTTAATGGGAGAAGACCGGGGCGTTGGAAAATGGAATCATAGGTACATAGCAATCAACCCTGTTTTTGCTGCAGTGCTGAGTGGGGTCCTGTACCCACCAGATGCCCGTTGGACTCGAAAAAAAAAAAGGTCATAAGAAAACCTGATTCGGCGAGGCATCATGATGCCGGGATGGGGTTGCCATAATTGAAGGATAAGCCGGGGAAGAAGAAAATGTCGATGAGTACATTAATGAGTCCATCATCACGTCGGGACAGTATCGGGACGGAAGGCCATCAGAAAGTAGAAAACACAGCCCTGGCGAGGGTCCACAAACGCCGATGTAAAGGAACGGCATCATGTACAGTACAGTCACAAATAGACTGTTTTGGAAAGTCACCATATTGCTGGACGAGGACCAGATATTGAAGGAAGGTCAGGGGAGAAGATGGTCCACAAACGCCGATGTAAACGCCGATGTAAAAGGAACGGTATCATGTACAGTACAGTTACAAATAGACTGGTACCATATTGCTAGGACGATGACCAGATATTGAAGGAAAGTCAGGGGAGAAGATGAGAACGCCAGCAAACACGTTGGGTGCATCATCGCCATGCCGGAATGGTAGGGTCATCGGGGAAGTGGAAAACACAGCCCGAGGTGGAAGGCAACAGGGCGCATGTCAAAATACGATTATAACACCGTCATGAGAAAGAATACTTTGGCATGGCGCCATCATGCCGGGAAGGTGTCGCCATTGAAGGACAGTGAGGGAAGAAGAGAGCGCTGACAGACACATTGGAACACCATCACGACGGGACGGACTCCGAGGACCGAGAGGGCATGGAGTCATCGCCAATGGGAAAGTGGGAACACAGCCCCGAGCAGAGACTCGACAGATGCCAATACTGTACATAACCCAAGAACCGTTTTGGCAAGAACCACGATGCCGAGACGGCTGGGGGTAAATGAAAGAAAGTCAAGGAAGAGGAGAAGGCCAACAAAACACGCTGGGTAGTGGATACCATTATGGTAGGAACACACCAGAGCAAGTCGGCCGCTTCCGTGCCGTGTGGCTGCACGCAGCGCCGCAGTTACAAGCGTCCGACGCCACATGCACCCTCCCAACGCCACGCATCGCCACACAAGGCACCAAAAAGCGAGGCACTTGTAGTTAGCAAGCGGTATGCGAGGAAGGAGCCCAGCGCTCATGTATTCGTTGACCAGATGCTGGCACATAAATTCTGGCTAGGCAAGTATGATATGCCTTTAGGCAACCCGGCTCCCCGACTCTACCATTGCCGATCTCACTCATGCATGTCATCGATATTCTCAGTTTCTGCCTCTCCCTTCTTGGCATCTGCGGTCCCATACTCTTCATCCTCCATCTACTTCCATGCAATCTCACCCCACGTCTCTCTGTACTCCTGGACGAAACACACCAACTTCTTCATCATGCGGAAGAAATCCGTGCTGTCCTACCCCAGAGTGAATACAAACACGAACTTGACTGGTAAGCGGATTTTCCTGGACCAGATTGTCCCCACACCTCATACCCTTACGTAGCTCAGCAAATCAATTCGCAATGATGCGTGTGGAAAGCAATCGTGCCCCGGGGACGTTGAACCAACTGCGCGTTGCCCTCCTGCACGGCCTCACTTACAAACTGTTTTCTCTCTATTACCAAATTGAAGCCATCAAGTCGGAGCTCGAGGTACGTTGCACCCCTCTTCAGGTTCATCGTGCAATCGATGATGGTGCCTCAGCTGAAAGTCGACAAACAACAGCTTAACGATACAGAAACCGTTACCAGCGCTGAAGTGCCCAGTCCTGTGGGTGGTAAGTGTGTAATACGTTCCTGCATGTTGACTAACCATGATGAACTCATGATCCCTCAGCCACTGCGACTCCCGTTAACAATCGTATCGACGAGCCGACTCTCCCGCTCCTAGCCACTACGCCCTGAACCTTCGACGCAATCGGTGTATCGTGAAAACAGTGTATTGGATGTTATGCCAGTGGTCCGATTTGTCGTCACATATCCTTGATTTTGATGTTGTCTTGTGCATATTGCTTTTGCTATGTTTGATGTACTGCAGGACGTCTGAGTGACCTGATCCAAGCCGATATTTCTGATAGTCTGGACGACGAGTAGCCAGTTCTCATCACTGCGGTGGCCCTTTAGTGACCATCGAGGGTTCGTATTGTACGTACGATAATACAAAAACACGGCTTTGGAAACTTGCCTTGAAACTTGCCTGACTCTGGAAAGGAGGCAAGTATCTGATGGGACCACTCATTCCTTCCACCATCATTAAACGTGACCTTTACTTGCCGCGGCCTGTCGCGGTGTCAGCGCAGCGCATGTCAGCAACCAACGGCGCTTTCCTCGCGCTTTCCCAGGCGTTTCTCTTCACAACCTGCGTCGGCCCGTCGTCAGAACACTCTATGATTGGCCCACGGAAATCACACGCTCTTATTTGGCGCTGAACACTCCGCCTTATTTGATCCCTTCCTTTCCTCTACGTCACATAATACTCAAAACTATGCGCTCTCCGCTCTTCTCTCTCCCACCCTTTCTATATCAAGCTCCACCCGTCCAACAACGACGGCATCCCACCGCAGCAACACTCGCCGACACGCTACCGTCGTCATTCGTAGGCTTATGGTGTCGCTAACTTGTCGCTCGAGGCATCGTCCTTCTGCGTACCAAACAAGATCGATGGCTGCACGTCCTGCGCCTTACAAGGCAACATAGTCCAAGGGTGTCCTGTCGCTGTGGGATACGTCAAGGCTGGCTGCGCCATTATCAAGAAAGGACGACCTCCTCTCCCCAATGGACACCCCTCAAAAATTTCCCACCGTCTCCCCTTGCATGTACACCACATGACATGCATAGCAGAGAATCGGAGACTCACGAATGAACTCCTCAGCTGGCCTCCCGAAGGTAAACTCTTCCGGTTAATGCCAGCTCACATTCTCTCAGCTGATCCCGCAATCTGAAAGGACCCTGTCGAGTGGTTGCACACGCGTTATGTCGAGACCACAGTGGTCGAGAATCACGACGGCTTCCGTTCCAGTGCTCCAGTCGTGGCTGAGCGCACTCCCTTTTTCCGCGATGCATGTCAACGTCAAAACTCATAGACACAACTGATGAGCAGGATTAAGATTGAGTACGGCAAGCAGGGGGTCAAGGCGTCGTAGGTGTAGCCCACCCTCGACCACGTCCTTGACCCTCCCGCCGGGAGTATTGCCCCGTGGCTGCAAATCTTGTTACTTCCTTTCTCTTAATTCGCACAAGAATTCCTGATTGTCACATGCCTCCACGTAATTTAGTTGAAGAGAATGATGTATTCCAGATACAACTAGTTGGAATCAAATATTTCTGTTTCCCTCTGAGCATGCAACAGCAACTCGGCTTGCCCGGGATCGTGCTGCCGGGGGACCTTCGATATATGACGAAAAGCTGTTGCAGACGTTTTGATGGCAGCACAAAACAGAGCGCTAATATCAGCTGCGTGGTGCGTATGCATAATATATGCGCGGTCACTAAGGAGATCCAAATTAAGAAACTTGTAGCGGAAGGCTGCTCCAGGTGATGGAGCGGACGATTGGACTGTAAGCTACGCACATGGACCGATGCCCAGAGCTAGAGAACTCCACGAATAGCCATGAAGGCGGTGAGGCTGTTCATGAAGGTCACCAATGTACGTCAGCCACGACGCATGCAAGGTTGAAAATCCCGCTCACCTGTCTTCGCAGTGTCAGAGGTGGCAAGTCAAGCTCCGATAACTCGCGTTTGGGAGGCGTGTGGTTTCTCGTTAGCGGGGCCGAACATGCCCGACGAACTGATTGTCGACGGGCGAATATTAGGATGGTCCATATAGATGGAGCGAAGGGTAGCCCTGCGGGCAGGTTGGCGGAGCAGCAGTGTCCGCAGCATAATAACGTGTGGTGGCGGGGCGAGAGGTGCAAGGCGTAGTGGGAGACACGTGGCACGGCGACAAGGCCGAGATGGAGAAGGAGTGTTCCAAATAAGGAGTTATTGTCCCGGCTATTGGGACAAATTGCAGGCCATTAAATTTGACGAGAGGGACGAATGGGGGACGGGTCGTAGAGAAGAAGGGGATGGGGATTGGGTGGAAAGACGCGCTGGAGGGAAATAAATTTGAATTTGCAAAGGGGATCTGATGGGGGAGTCCAAGGAATTCTAGAAGGGGGAAAAGGAATGACGTTTTGTCAGCGACGGGGCATGGGGCAGATCTCGAGATCTTGGACTGACAGGATGCAGGCAAGAGAAGCGCGTGTCGCGAAAGGGAACGAATCAGGGGCTGCTCTCTCGTGGCTTGACTTGAGAAACTGACCCGGCCGTAAACCGTTCCCAGTGCCGCGCCCATAATAACCATCGGATATGTATACCTCTCCCGTCTCGGCTGCTTCTTCCTTGCCCTCTGTCTTTTATCCTTTCGCTTTGCCTACTACTAGTAGCATACTACCCTCTCCTCACCATGATGAGTTTTATTGATGTCCTCAGCCTCAGCCTCTCCCTCCTTGGAATTTACGGTCTTGTTCTCAACTTCCGCTATCTTCTCCCATGTTATATCATCCCGGTTCTCTCTGCACTCCTGACCGAAATGCGACAACTTCTTGACAATGCTGAGGCCATCGGCGCAATCCCATCCGAGAGTGAAATCCGCACGCACCTTACCTTGTGCGACAAGTTTGTATAGGTGTATATCCATCATCTCACACAGTCATGCAGATCAGCGAACCAATTTGCGACGATGCGAATGGAGAGCAATCTAGCCCAGGGGTTGTTTCAGCAACTGCAAATTGCCATTCAGAGTGGCCTGACATACAGACTGTATTCCCTTTTTGGTCGAATTGGAGCCATCAAATCAAACCTCGAGGTACGTTTATACCACCTATCTTGCTTATCTGATAATCGTTAACTGTGCCTCAGCTGGCAATTGATAGTCAACAGCTTGCCATCGCGGAGGTTACTGATACAGCGGGTTTGAATCCTACAGCTGGTATGCATCCGCTACGGTCCAATTGAAGGACGTTATTGATGTAGTTCCCTAGCTACCTCCAGAGCTACATCCATGAACAATGTTACGAGTATTGAACCGGCTCTCCCTCTTCCAGTCACAACGTCCTGAATATTCATCACGTTCTATGTATTACCAGGCAATTTGTTCGACAGTCCGAGTTTCACCTCATTGTGTTCTTGCTCTGTGGTGCATTATCCGCTCTCACTGTCTCACTATTAACTGTTACCAATGAGTGATGTACTATACATACCTCGGGATCACGGTGCTGAATCTTTACTTATTTAATTGAACGAAGTGACGTTATATATTCTTTCATTCTGTTTAACGAACACTTAGACGCCTTTGACGAAGGGCGCGTAGTCAACACAGTAGGTTCGTCCTTTCTGTGCGAGACGCCGTCGATTTTGCCGAATGCGAAGCCTCGACAAAGGAAGGGGCCGGATCCGATCGCTCGCTCATTCCTATCTTGCAGTCCAAACACTGGGGAAACCCCCAGAGATGACAGAGCGAAGGAACCCGGAAACGGGGGAGGTGGCCACGTCGCCGACGTCAGTGATAGGTCAAAAGACGCTGTGGTCCGGATTGAGCATAGTCGATCCCTTTCTGGTTACTGAAACAGAAGATGCCGTGCAGTTGTACAAAAGTAAAATAAAACCCGAGAAATGGAAATCGCCAGTGCGTACCTCCATTCCTCTCCTCCATACCTTTTACGGGGATGTGGTATTAGGATCCATGTCATGCGAGGCTGCGAGCTTACAGGCAGATAGACGTACAGTACCTCCCTCGCTTCCTATCCTTCCCTCATTTCGTGGGAAAGAGTCGTATGGCTGATGGATTTAGACTTGGGTGAATGGGGGGGATATCAAAATTGGACCAGAGTTCGTTTGTTGCCACTGTACTGGCCTGACATCCTGCGGACTTCAAGCGGACCTCATCGGAGTGTGAAGCAGAACGGCTGGTTCCGGGCCTACTCAGCCAGCGAGATTTTGCCGGCCTGACACCATGACCATGCTCCTCTCACAAGAACCTCGATGACACCACGATGTAGCCGAAAAGACACATTCCACTATTCTTCCTTCCAGTGGACATTTCCGTTGGAAATTCCGTCTCCCGAACCGGATGCTGAGAGTAGTGCATCCGCTGGTCCTCCTCCCTTCGAACATGGGCTGACGGAGTTGCCACCCACAAGGGCCGAGATTACGCTGGCACACGACCATCATGACGCTTCTCTCACAAGAACCTCGATGGCACCCTCACTTACCCATCACTCTGTCGTTCTCTATCATCGTCGGTAATTGTATGGTCGTATCGTAGTAATGGTTGTTGTTTCCCGTTGACAAATTATTTCTCAGACTAGGAAAGGTCGCATGTGTAACCTAACCGGTGATGGTTTGCCACGGCTAGGGCTGCGTGATCATGATTGTCATTACCGCCTTGTCGCCCGCTGCACAGAGGACGACTTGGGGGGGGGACGATACGTCATGTTTGTGATTCCTGTCGTCTTCTTTGTTTTCGGATGCTCAAAGCGAGCTTGCATAGACGCCTTCTGTCCGCGAGAGCCACGTGGGTGCAGTGGAAAGACCATGAGAGTACTTACCTCTGCTTCATGGCAGAAGGGCTCAAAAATAGAGACGAGCGTAATGCTATGGCTATCACGGAGGATGCGTTCGATCAGGTTATGGTGTACGGTTTAGCGGCGGACGAATCGCAGTTATGGATTGTGGAATTCTACTGGTCTGAAGAAGAGTTCAATTATGATCTATCATTATGGCTCCTGAGATGGTAAGAAGTCTGTACATACCAGATGGCTTTCCAAGTTCCGCGATCGCATGATAGAGAAGCCAAATAGCTGATTGTCTCGACTTCACAGGTGTGTGGCTATGATTGAACACCCCATCGCGGATGGCACACTAACGCCCGGGAAACAAGCTACACTGTTAAAGGCACGACCTCCTATCCGCGCGCATCCTGCACACAGCGTGCTGAAAAAACCCAGAATGTGACAGCGCCCAGCTTCTTCAATGCCTGTACAGAGGCCTTCGGTGACATCACAAGCCAGCAACTCGCCCCTGAGTCATTTGAACGGGTCAAGAAAGTGGAACATAGAGAGGAAAGCACAGTGATGAAGAACAAGACGGCATTGTTTGTGCGTAGTGCCAAGGTGCCCTTCGCGTGAACGCGCGAGTTACGGGTGCACAGCCTGAGCCTCGGGTAGCCACTTGGAGACGGACAAATCCGAGTCGAGGCTGGCCAGATGCCAACCGATCTGCAGAGCCTCGGACCGTGCTGCGGCTCCGAGTGCTATTCGGCTCCGATGAAGTGTGGCGTGTGGGGCGGCGGTACGGGCATCTCGGTAATGGCGAGAACTCGTGCTATCATGATCGAACTGAAACAAGTCCAGCACTGCATCTCATCTTCTCGACCTTTTGTCTTTATACCATTCTACATTACAGTACTCTGAATTCTCTCATACGGCCCACAGCCCTTCGTCCCCAAACTCCGTGCGTACCCAGGTTTTCCCCCATGTACAGAGGCGGCACTCGCACCCGAGAGGTCACGGTCCGATACAAACTAAGGTAAATGATTTCCAGACCTTTCCTCCATGTAATCATGCATTACTCCGAACCGCCGCAATCATTTGTCTCCGTCGCCGAACAACGCTTGTTTGGCGGTTCATAAGCTTCATAGCCCCTAAGCCAGCAGCGGTACCGGCGCCGCAACTTGGGACAAGTTTACACCTAGCTTCCGTACTGGCCGAGATCACCAGGCCATAGTAGTGGCAATGAACTACAAATACATCACTCCGGAAAAAGAGTTAGTACTCATGCACTAACATCTCAAGGATCCGCGACCAGGTAATTGGCACTGGTCAGCGGAGGTGACACGCCGAAGCGCCATGATAAGCTGCGCAATAGACATCTATGTCTATGTTACTCTCATGGTCTGTATATAAGGGTCCAGATTGATGACATGTATCCTCGCCAAGCTCAGTGTCTCAAGATCAAATTACCCATTCTTCCCCACCATCACCTCATTCGACGGAATGAGTTTTATCGACACCTTCAACTTCTGTCTCTCTCTCTTCGGATTCTATAGCCTCGTTCTCTACCTCCGCTATCTACTTCCACGCTATATAAATCCTACCTCTTTCTACCTTCTTGAATGAAACCCAGCAACTTCTTCATCGTGCTGAAGCTATCGGCGCGATCCCACAGGACAGTGAATATAGTGCGCATTTCTACCTGTACAGAGATCAGATCAGTCAGTTGCCATATACTTACGCTGACCTAGTTTGGCCAACCAATTTGCAATGATGCGCATAGAGAGCAATCGTGCTCGGGGGATATTCCGGCAACTGCACGTTGTTATTCTATACGGCCTGACGTGCAGACTTCATTCCCTCTATCAACGAATTGAAGCCACAAAGTTGAGACTTGAGGTTTGTCGGAACATTCTTCTTGCCTATCGTATTACACAACTGCTAAAGGGCGTCTCAGCTAGCAGTTGACGAACAACAGACTACTATCTCGGAGTGTCCTACAAGCACAGTACTATCCAATCCTGTGGCTGGTGTGTGTTTATCAGTTCACAGTTTTGACGGATATTCACCAGGCGCGGTTCCTTAGTGACTACTATCCCTTTGAGGAATGTCCTTAACAGGACTCTTCCGCTACCAGCTACTATGTCCTGAATGTACGTCACAATGTATGTGCATACCTGAGCGTCGCAGAATATCTAAGGTCTGTTATACGCGGCACCTTTTTCTTATTTTTCTATTGTCATTGTCTTCTCAGTACAATACATCACATCTCATGGGACACAGGCAATGGACGTCAATAACTTACAGGGTATAGAAAGACCTGGGTTTCATATTGACATCCACGTTACGAGCATCACTGTCATCATCTGGGGTCCCGGGATGGCACATGGCTGTCATCGAAACCCCTGAGCACAATGGCCGTGTTCCAGTGTTCAGACAGATATATCCCTGGCATATCCATCCAGTGGCTAATGGTCGTTTGTTTGGAGAGGCGGTTGATAAGTAGAAGACTTCGAAACATACCCTGGCTGGTGAGGCGGTATGGCCTTCTCCAACGTTTCAGACGAAAGTGTAACGATCCTTCGAGGTTTGCTGTTCTTGGAAAACGGTAGCCGGAGATTGGGCTGATCCCCCAGATATTATCCTGACTTAGAGACAAAACCGCTACTTTGGACGCTAGATATGACTTCGGCGGTAGAAGGGCGTACATCCCCTTCGTAGCTCCGGTAATCTGAGCCTTGAATGTCGATACTGATGTGGTTGGACTACATCTAGTAGAGGAGCAACTCTTTGTTCGCCACTTGGTGCCGTTCCACCTCGGGCACGTGGATAACTCGTTAATTGCGCGAGCCTAGTTTGCCCCTCGTAATCGAGCCTTGATGGGCACAGCCCGGTATGGATCTGACAAGGTGGTGAAGGAAAGGGGATACGTTCCAGAAAGAGGCGCGCTCAGCACTCAATTTTGCCAAAGGCCATAAGGTCCTCATCGAGTCAAAAATAGCCTCCTCAGGCTCCTTATCAGCGTAAGTGAACCATGTGAATGATGTGAGACGGAGAAGTAGATAGGTGCAGTGATCGCGAGCATAGGAAAAACCAGTAAGTGAGGATACCACAACTTTCGCTTCGTTACCTTACTCTCTTTGGTGAACCGGGCCCAGGTGTGGCAAGCTGACAGATAGCATGGCAAATTTGCACTTGTTCATAGGCCAATCAATCGAGGGGAGGGTGGAGTTGGCGATGGCGTGGGACTGGGCGCATCTTAAAACCCTTGTAAACTTGAAATAGGACCTGTGTCTCAGCATCACGGCGTTCGTTGTTGACGGGCTCAAGTCAGAAAGAGCATGGCGGGTACTGCAATAAGTGAAAACAGTGTAAACGTGGTCATGTTCCAAGCCGCCAAGTGATAACTCCAGCTGGGGCATGGGTCTACAAATGTCTGAACCCAGAGGACGCCTGCCTTGAGGCCGACAAAACCATGAGGCAGAGTGGAACGTGGCGGAGTGCCACGAGTGTACTGGCATCTTCTGAAACCATCACATCATTCTACAAGGTTCTCTGCCTGATGCCTGAGTCCGCAGAACGACTCGGCCATAGAAACCACAATAGGTTCGCCTTCGGCCACGTCCTTGGCCTTTCCGCCGGAACTTCGCCTGGAAGTGTTCCAAGCCAGTGGTTACAAATCTTGCCATTTCCTTTCTCTTAATTCGCGCCTGGCCAAAACTTCCTGGTTGTCGCATGTACTCACGCAATTTAGTCAAAGTCAGGGATATATTCCAGATACTACTAGTTAGCAATAAGTATTTTCGTTTCACTCTGAGCAGGCAACAGCGACTCGACCTGCCCGTGCTTGTGCTACCAAGCGATCTTCAATATTCAAGGAAAATAAAATGGGTTGCACGGAGAAGTTAATGTCTTGATGGCAGCACAAAATATGAAGGCGAGAGCCAACATCAGCTGTGTGGTGCGTGTTGTAATGCAGAACGGTGCCTGCGTGCCGAGTTCGGGGATGTGCCCCAGGTGACAGAGAGAGAGGGAGAGGGAGAGAGGCCACGTTCTCGAGTGCCTGAGAACGCGCAGGTGGGGACCGGGAGAAGCGTAGATGCCGGTGTGTTGGTGTCGAACGTTGGCGCGTTGACGTGATGAGGTGGCGGCGATAGCGGAAGGCGATGGCAGTGACGAGCGGTGATGGCGGGAATGGACGAGGGCGAGGGCGAGCGAGGGCGAGGGCAAGGGGTACAGACGTGAGACGAGGCGAGGAGAATTGAGAGCAGAGAACGGAGAAATAAAGAAAGATGGTCGCGGCGCAGCGGGCTCGCGAGTCGTTACACAGTCGGGGATCACACGGAAAGGAGGGGGATGAGGCCGCGGTTGCCTTCTATCCTTCTTCTATTGACAAGGCCAGACCAGGGTATTTATACTACAACGGCTACTCTATGCACGAAGTAAGTAAGAAGAAAGAGAAAATAAAACGAACGTTTGAGCCGGCGACAGGCTGCGCAGCGTCGTATGGAAGCGGGAAGCGATGTCGAAAATTATGAGTTGTCGCGAAGGGTGCGACGTCGACACAAGGCGACGGGAACGAAGAATGGTCCAGCAGTACTCGACGCCGACCTCTAAGTCTAATGGAGAAAACAAGAAATGTAGAAAAAGTGAACTAAAATCAAAGAGGGGAGATACGCAACAAAGACCCGATTCCTTCTACTCCGAATCATTCCTTATCGGTCCAGACCTCGGGACGGTCGGCGAGGGCAGCGCGCTGCGCGTGCAACGGGGGGCGGTGTCGTCTTCGGGTTTGTCGTTGGCCGGTCCGATCTGGGCAATCCGAGTCTTCTCAGCCGAGGAGGCTTGGTGAGTGGCGAGTGGAACGTCTTGACTAAATGTGGCCTGGGTCCGATTGGCTGACAACAAAGGCGGGAGGTGGGGAAAACGGGAGGATCGAGGGGACGAGGAGGAGCGGAAGTGCGTGAGAAACGCGAACAGTTGACTTTGCGTTGCTTGTGTCGCGTCGTCCGGCTCGGGCAACTCGGGAGCCGTCACGTGGTCGGAAATGGCCGATTCCGAGGCCACAGCGTGTGCACGCTCTACAGTGTGCATGATGTTATGCGCCGTCACCTTATGATGTGAGGACGCCGAAGGGCTCCAAATTAGGTAAGGGGTAAGTAAGCTAACGGAAGGCTGCTCTAGGTGATGAAACGTGAGATCGCGTGAGACGTTATATATTAAATGAGACTGTCCGTGATGAAGGTCACTGAAGGTCACTGTGATGTTCGGCAACCACGATGCATATAAGGTTAAAACCGCGCTCATCCAGGCAAGTGAGCTGTAAGTTCCGGCAACTCGCGTTCGGGAGGCATGTGTCTCCAACGTGTCTCGGACCCTATGCCTGAAGAACTGGTTGTGGAAGCAGGCCAGGACGGTCCATATGGAGGGAGAAAAAGGTAGCCCTGCGGGCTGGTCGGCGGAGCAACAAATATTAAGTGCGTCCGTAGCATGATAACACATGGTGGCGGGACGAGAGGTGCAAGGTGTGGATACGGGTGAGGGAAATGTGCCCCAAACAAGGAGTTGTAGTCCTGGCTATCGGGACATTTTTTCAGGGAAGAGTTTGACGCGAGGGGGACGGGGGATCTGGAGGAATTAAGTTTGAATTTCCCAAGCTGAGGAGAAACCCTTGAAGGAACAACGTTTTGTTAGTAGGGCCGGGGATGGAGCGGTATATGTGATTGGGTCACGGACAATGGATCTTGAGATCTAGGAATGACATAGTTAATTGCAGCCTCAACTAGCCTAGTGAGGATACAAGGTAGCAAAATAAATTGGCCAGTGCAGGGACGAGATGCGCCTGTCGCAAGAAGGGAACAAATCAGGTGCTTCTCTCTCGTGGCCTGGGTTCAGGGGAGAGGATCCTGGGATCTAGACTGACAGGGTTCAAGTTAATAGCGGTCTTAGGCTCTTAGCTATGGGGACATAAGGTAGAAAAATGAATTGCCCAGTGCAGGGAGAGGCGCGTGTCGCGAGAACTTGAAGGGAACGAATCAGGTGCTTCTCTCTCGTGGGGGCCCAGGGGAGATGGACCTTGGGATCTAGACTCGGACTGATAGGGTCCAAGTTAATAACGGTCTCAGGCTCTTAGCTATGGGGATCCAAGGTAGCAAAATAAATTGCCCAGTGCAGGGAGAGGCGTGTGTTGCGAGAAGGGAACGAATCAGGTGCTTCTCTCTTGTGGGGAGATGGATCTTGGGATGGGATCTAGACTGACAGTGTTCAATTTGATAATGGTCTTAGGCTCTAAATTGGCAAAATGCAGGCAAGAGAACCACGTGTCGCGAAAAGTGAACGAATCAGGCGCCTCTCTGTCGTGGCTGGGTTCAGGGGAGATGGATCTTGAGATTTAGACTGACAGGTTAATAGCGGTCTTAACTAACTATGAGTCCTATGAGGATCTAAGGTAGCAAAAATTGGCCGATGCAGGCAAGAGAAGCGCGTGTTGCAAAAGGGGAACGAATCAGGTGCCTCCGAGTCTCTCTCCGGCCGCGATTCATGCATTCATGGCTTGACTAACTGGAACTGACCATGAACCCCCCCAGTCCCGCACCTATAATAATAACCATCGGATATATATGGCTCTCCTCCAGTCTCTGCTGATTTTTCCTTTTCCTCGGTCTTTTATCCTTTCGCTTTGCCTATACTAGCACTCCCGCCTCTCCTCACCATGATGCGTTTTATTGACATCCTCAGCGTCTGCCTCTCCCTCCTCGGAATCTATGGTCTCGTACTCAACTTCCGCTATCTTCTCCCATGTTATATCATCCCGGTTCTCTCTGCACTCCTGACCTCAACACGACAACTTCTTAACAATGCCGAGACTATCAGTGCAATCCCATACGAAAGTGAAATCTGCATGCATTTTAACCTGTGCGACAGTGTCTGTATAGATGTATGATATCTGTCATCTCATACACACATGTAGATTAGCGAACCAATTTGCGATGATGCGAATGGAGAGCAATCAGGCCCAGGGGATATTCCAGCAACTGCAAGCTGCCATTCAGAATGGCCTGACATACAGGCTTTATTCCCTTTCTGGCCGAATTGAAACCATCAAATCAAGCCTCGAGGTACGTTGCACCACTTATCTCACTTATCTTGCGTATCCGATAATCATTAACGGTGCCTCAGCTGGCGATTCACGGTCAACAGCTTGCCATCACGGAAGCTACTGGCACAGCGGTTTTGAACCCTACAGGTGGTATGCATCTACTACGATCCAGTTGAAGGAAGTTAATGATGTAGCTCCCTAGCTACTGCCAATTCTACATCCACAAACAATGTTACGAGTATTGAACGTAATATTGAACTGGCTCTTCCTCTACCAGCCACAACATCCTGAATATTCGTCACGGTCTGCGTATTATCAGGCAGTATCTTGCCGATAGTGCAAGTTTTTCCTCATTATGTTCTTGCTCTTTGTTGCATTGTCCACTCTCACTGTCTCTCTATTAACTATTCTATTACCAATGATCGACGTACTATACACACTACGGTGCCGAATCTTTACTTATTTGATTGAACAAAGTGGCATGGTATTCTTTCATTCTTTTCTATGAACTCTTGGACGCCCTTGACAATGAATGGCACACGGGCTCAACATTGTGATGCACTATCTGCAACCAGTACTCACAGATAGAGTATAAAGGGCATTGCAATCATCTAGGGGTTCATATGAAAACAGCTTGGAAGACATGCGGTCACAATGAGGATAGCCATCCATTTACACGGACAGAACGCAGCTGGATTCAGGATATGTATTCTCCCTCAGGCTGCCTTGAGGTGTTGGAGTATACAACTTGACTCCAATCGCGAAAGACTCGTAGTTCAAACTGTAAGCCCACTTTGAGTTTTCCTCCGCTGCCACAGTGAAATGAAGATATGGCACATTACCAGATGGTTGGACAACAAAAAACACTTCCAGCATAATTACAAGTCCCCAAGGCTAAGCTGGACAACACTTCCGTCCTTCTAGAGCTAAACACAAGTTAGGTCAGGCTACCTGGCGTTCTCGCAGAGGCAGCTGGACGCACATCATGAAGGTGTTGGACAATGCGTCACTGGAGCTTGTGTTGAGAGTGGGTATTGCCCTATTCTGGGTGTCTCAGTGAAAGTGGAACTGCAAGTGGCAAGAGGTAGCCTCAGTATGGGGTATAGAGAGAGCTGTGTGCCAAGTGGAAAGACCTGGGCGCACTTGGTTGTGAAACAGTTGATCGGGTGATCTCACACAGACTATGCCCCACCCGCCTTGTATTCTCAGAAGTAGCTGTAAATTATAGGTCAAGGTATACATGGGGACATCTTCTGAGAGAATGGGACGGAATAGGACACTTGCCTAGCTGCAGACAACGTGACTCGAGAATCGAACAAGCTTCAGTAAAAGCCCATAATTTTTTAGATTGGGATATTAGTAGTATTACATCCACGGAGTGAATTTTTATCGTCAGATAACAAATAGTCCCTGGGAAGGAGACACAGAGAACACTGGGAGATGTAGCGAGTTCGGGTATAGGCATGGGGTCGACGATATTCGCCGGCAGGCACCTACGAGCGCTAAGCGCTAAGCACCTACGCTGAGCTGACAAAGCCATGCGTGGTGACTACGCGCGAAATGCTCCGCCCATCCCGTGATGACATCTGCCGTGGCCGCGAAAGTCGCTTCTATTTGCGGTCAACTGAAGTTTCCCAACGTTTCCTCTCTCTCTCAAGTCCCACATAACCCGTTATAGGCGACACTCCCTAGCTGTGGCGCGTCCTCATGCAAATCAGTCGACGGCAAGCCAACAATAGGGTATTCCAGGTCTCGTCGGTGATGTCGGTCATTCTTATCCACGTAACGAGGTCTTGTATTTTGGGCTGCAGAAACAGGCCGGGGTCACGCGAAATGAGGAGAACCGGGAGACTAGCAAAGACAAAAAAAAAAAAAAACGATAGAAGCAAGAAAACATCAAGGAAGAGTAAGGACTACCAGGAACACATTCAAGCAAACCTCCTCATATTGCACTGATTACACGAGCTCTCAGCACGCTGTGGCTGTCAGTGGAAGAGTCAGTAATTTAACGCTGTCTGTGGGGGTAGCAGAAACTGACGGAGTGAGTATCAGTGACTATCGTTCGAACGTAATAGGACCGACGTGTATCAGCTGCAGGACTATGCACAGCTGTGCTCCTAACATTCTCCGTAACGATGAGGTGTTGAGGGCTTCGATTCGGTAAGACAATGCAAAAGGCTTGCAAGTGAGGCCGCGCAGAACAGCAAGCCGGATGCCCCGGGCGTGGTTGCTCTCCATGCGCATCCTTGCAATTGGTTCGCCGAACTGCGTCAAGGCATGAGATGGGGCACTATCATACAGTAAGGAGATCTTTCGCTACAGGGTCCTCAATTCGCTTTCCAGTTGGACGGCACTGAGTGCCTCCGCGCTGTAAAGAAGTTGTCGTGTTTCATACAGAAGAGCTCAAAGAAGCGGGATGACGTACTGTAGTGTGGAAGCGGTTAACGGAGGTACAAGGCCATAGGCCCCGAGAATGGACAGGCAGAAGCCAAGGATGTCGATAAAACGCGTGCTTGAGGTGACACTTCAATTGCCAAGCGCGAATGGGCAAACATAGCTTGGGAAGGCGGTTTGGGTGAGGATAGTATGCATTTGATCACGCGTTTATATGTAGATGGGGCCAGCATGGGCCGCGCGCAGCCATGACAAGCGCATCGGGAATACCTCGAAGATAGTGGAAGTTGAGTACGAGACTGTAGACTGAGACTCCAAGGAGGGAGGGGAGAGCCAGAAGCTGAGGATGTCAATAAAACGCATCATTGAAGTAGTAGTGAGGAGTGTAGCACTAGCATAGGCAAAGCAAAAAGATAAAAGACAGAGGACAAGGAAGAAGCAGCCGAGACGGGAGGAGAGTTATACCCGATGGTTATTATTATGGGCCCGGGACTAGGGATGTTCGTGGTCAGTTCTAGTCAGTCAGGCCAGGAGAGAGACTCAGGCTGAAGCACATGATTCATTCCCACTAATGACAGTGAACTTCTGGACTTCCGAAGAGGCCGTAGGGTTTTGTTAACGGCACTATGCATTATGAGGCAAAAACTAACTGACTCATGTGTCGGGTCAGACATAAAAACATCGAAGGCGTTGAGAGCCCGGTCCACGATACTGTACCGTGCCGCACACCGTCCACACGAGGTGCTTCACTTCATGCACACCACGGCAAATTCCGTTCACATCCCCAAAAGATCTACTTGCCCAATCACACATGGCTGCCTCGTCCTCGGCTCTCCGTGTTTCCTTCCGTCGCTGACAAAACGTCATCGCGTCATCCCTCCTTCCCCTTCCAGAAATTCTCTGAAGAATCCCCTCCGTCAGATCCCTTTGCAAATATATTTCCTCCAACCCCCATCCCCTCCTTCACGATGAATCCATCCATCCCCCTCGCGTCGAACTTAATGTAATCTCTTTCCTGAAAACATGACCCGACAGCTGGGACTACAACTCATTTGGGACACGTCTCCCTCTCGCCGTTGTCGCCGTGCCAAATATCTCCCACTATGCCTCACACCTCTCGTCCCGCCACCATATGTCATATCCTCCATTGTACTTATTCACCCAGGTCACCCAGTCTCAACTTGAAAACAACACGGAGCTTGCCTCGTGTCGCAAGGTGGTTGTAGTGCGCATGTACCAGGCTGCGCATATACCGTGACCACACCTACATAGCTGATGTTGGCTCTCCCCTTCACTCAGTTTCGTGCTGCCATCAAAACATTATCGATTATCTTCTGCAACCGATACTACTGTAGGGCACTGCGTTCCAACGTGAGAAAAGAGCCCCCGTTTTTGGAACGGTAACGCGAAACATGGAGCTGATTGATACCAGCGCTTCTTTCCAAAGGTTGCGATCACGAACGCACAGTTCAATCATGTCACTCGCGAAGCTCCACAGGTTTACCATGTGTTACTTAAGAACAGCGTTGGAAGCCATCTAGAACCCAATGTCCTTGTCCATGGAGCCGATTGATACTGGCGCTTCTTTCCATAGGTCGCGATCAAGAACACTCAGTTCAATCATGTCACTTGCGAAGCTCCACAGGTTTGCCATGTGTTACTTAAGAACGGCGTTGGAGGTCATCTAGAACCCAATGTCCTTGTCCATGGAGCCGATTGATACTGGCGCTTCTTTTCACAGGTCGCGATCAAGAATGCCCAGTTCAATCATGTCACTCGCGAAGCTCCACCAGTTTGCCATGTGTTACTTAAGACCAGCGTTGGAGGCCATCTAGAACCCAATGTCCTTGTCCATGGAACCGATTGATACTGGCGCTTCATTCCACAGGTCGCGATCAAGAACGCCCAGTTCAATTATATCACTCGCCAAGCCCCACCGGGTTGCAAACCAATTCGCAATGATGTATGTGGAAAGCAATCATGCCTCGGGGACATTCAACCACCTGCGCGTTGCTGTCCTGCACGGCCTGACTTACAAACTGTTTTCTCTCTATTACCAAATCGAAGCCATCAAGTCAGATCTCGAGGTACGTTGCCCTCTTCTTATTCATGACGCAGTCGATGACGGTACTTCAGCTGAAAGTCGATAAATCACAGTTTAACGATACGGAAACTGTTATCAGCGCTGAAGTGCCCAGATTTGTGGATAATGAGAGCCACGCATTATTCACTCATGTCTCCCTCAGCCACCACTACCCCCGTGAACAACTTGTCAACGACTCGGAGCTGACTCTCCCGCTGCCAGTCACTACGCCCTTGGCTGAGTATCCGACGCAATCAGTGTATGTTGTGCCAGTAGTCCGATTTGTCATCGCATATTCTTGTTTTTGTTGTCTGGCGTATGTCGTTTCGCCATGTTTGGTGTACTACAGGATGTCTGGGTGGGCATACAGTAGTCCCTGTCAGTGATGGTCTCGGCGACGAGAAGTAAGTTCCCATCATTGCGGTGGCCCTTTAGCAGCCATCGAGGCTCGTATTGTATATATAATACAATAATACAAAGTGGGGTTGGAAATTTGCCTGACTGGAAGGAGATGGAAACGATGGGATTAGCCATTCCTTCCATGAACAAAAAAGGTGCCCTTCACTTGCCGCGACCTGTCGCGTGTTAGCAACCAACCAATGGCGCTTTCTCCTTCCCCTCCCACACGGACCTCCATCAGAACTGGCTGCGATTGGCTCACGGAAATCCCACATTCTTATTCGGGGCTGCGATCCACTTCAACCTAAGCCACCCGAACACCCACTTTTCTGACTTTCTGATCCCTCGCGTATGTTGATGACAAGACCACACATGTCATGCTTTCAACCCTCACATATTACTCAACACTAGCGCGCTCTCCACCCCTTTCTCTCCCATCCTTCCATATCGAGCCCCTCCCAACAAACAACGATAGCATCCCACCACAGCACCGCTCGCCGAACAAGCCACCTTCCTCACTCGTCAGCCCTGGGCCCAGCACAACCCCTGCCACGAACTTATCGTTCGAGGTATCCTCCTTCTGCATACCAACCAAGACCGATGGCTGCACATTCTGCGCCTTACAAGGCAACATAGTCCAAGAGGGACCTGTTGCCCTGGGATACGTCAAGACTGGCTGCATCATTATGAAGAATGAATGACCTCACCTGCCCAATGGACATTCCCGCAATTTTTCCCATCGTCCCCGCTACACACGTACATCACAGTACAAGCATCATTTCAGAGCGGAGGATCCGAGGCTCACGGATGGGCTCCGCAGCTGTCCCCTCGAAGGTACGCTCTTCCGGTCAACGCCAGCTCACGCAGCTAATCCCACCATCTGAAAAGGACCTCGTCGAGTGGTTGTACACGCGTCGTGTCGAGACCGCAGCGGTCGAAATTTTCGACGACTTCCTTGAATAGCCCGCTTTGGTGCTCGTCTGAGCGCATTGTCGTGTCCTCCCTTGGGTGCGAGATTGACGCGTGTCAACAACAAGGTCACCAACGTAGGCAATGAGCCCAGTCAAGACTGGGTCGGCCATTAGGCGGTCAAGACGGTGTGGGCGTTGACAAATTCGTGGGTGAACGTGTTGATACAACTCGCATCCACGCAGCTGCGGCACCCGTGGCTGGAAGCGGCAAGGAGGCACATACGAAGCGCGACGACACGCCGATCCTTCAAGGGCTGGTGGTGGTGTTCCGTGTCGTCACGAGCAAGGCGATCCGTTTGTTCAGGCGGGTTTGAGCGAGATGCCGAGCTTCACATCGTTAATGTGCAGGTGGGGGAGTGTGTTGACTGTCATTTTCTCGGTGAGTGTCCGCTAGGGCGTCCCGTATTTGCATCTTGGGCTGACAACGTGTTTAAGGGTTGAGGAAAGTGCTGAAGGAGGATGAGAGTTCCGGAGATGTTCGATGATCCTGTGGTGAAGCAGGCGAGTCATGATCATTGGGTGCCGGGCACACCTCTGTTGTTCTCAAGGCGCTTGCGTGAGTACAGCTGGGGCGAGCCACGACTTTTTGCGTTCAACCCTCCCAACTTTTTCTTCCCCATTGACAATTCACGCGGGTCGTGCTAGGTGGCTTTGGCCCCGCTTATATCATCGGATCTGATGGTACGATGGCTGACATGGTGGGAACGAGCAGACTATATGCATTTCGCAATCACGTCCCGGGCGGAGATGCCGAACGAGGAGTTGCGCGGAGATCTCGCGTGCGACGGAGGACCTCTAAGTTATAGCCTGTACTTCCCAGGGGAAGGGCCATTTGGGTTACCCCAGTAATCGGTTGGCAATTGTATGACGTATGACATCCTGCGTCCTCCTTATCGGAATTCTGTGTGTTTACAACGTTCAGTAGTCAATCCGTTGTCACCCCCAGTATCTTGGCCTGGGGTGAGCACGAACTGCATTCTGGTTCTCATACAGAGCACCCGCAGTATGTCTGGCATATCTCTGATTGTTAAGATAATACCATTTGAAAGATACCGTGGACAGTGAGGCACCAGTCTGCGAATAGATGCAGATGCTACTGAATAAGGCATCATCTCGCCTAAACACGATCAACGGGCGCCAACGCTGGCTATCTCTGGGCGTGGAAGCGGTAACGGAATGGCCTAGAATGCCACAAAGAATACGACAAAATACGCGTACTGCAGTATAACACTCTACAGTAGTATGTCTGCTAACCTTGTCATCCGCGTCCTGTCAGCGGGCGCTAGCCGCTATCGTGTAATCAGACATCAGGAACGAGGAAACACACCCCTGAGGTGAGAACAAGCAAACGCCAATGCTCAATTTACGGCCAAAACAAACGTTCTCAGCAACCCGGGACATGGTCATGCCCTTGATCGAATACATCAACGCAACTGCCAGGCTTAGGCAACCAGGTGAGTCAACCAAAAGTACTGAATATGAATAACAACTATGCGACGATCGGACGGACGGTCACGAAAGGTGGTAAATGGCAAACAAACACACGATTCATACCACCATACTCTCTCCCTGCATCGCATGCATGCGCGTGACCCACCCCTCCCTACTCCGACTCCGACTCGGAAGCAAAGGAGCCGGGCGGCACAAAGGCATGCGCAAGAGGGCAATCCCCCAAACCCCGAATCCCACTCTCTCTTACCCAAACGCGCCCAGGCAGCAACCGTGCCTCGGGTTTCCTCGTCACCGATCTTTGCTCTACGATACACAACGATGGCCTCAAGTTTAATGGGAGAAGACCGTTGGAAAACGGAATCACAGAGACAAAATTAGATTCTGTTCGTGTTATAGAGTGCTGCGTGGGGTTCTGTAACGGTGTAACCCAAGGCGCCCGTTGGACTCGAAAAATAAGGTCATAAAAAAATCTGATTCGGCGAGGCATGGCCATGATGGGGTGAAGGAGAAGCTGGGGAAGAAGAGAATGCCAACAAGTACGTTAGGTCCATCATCATGTCGGGACAGAAAGGTCATCAGGAAAGTGGAAAACACAGCCCTGAGGCGAGCGTCCACAAACGCCCATGTAAAAGGAACGGGATCATGTACAGTACGGTCACAAATAAACTGTTTTGGGAAGGCACCATGTTGCCTGGACGAGGGCCAAATATTGAAGGAAAGTCAGGGGAGAAAATGAGAACGCCAGCAAACACGTTGGGTGCATCATCATCATGCCGGGATGGTGGGGTCATCGGAGAAGTGGAAAACACAGCCCTGAGGCGGGAGTCAACACACGGATGTCAAAATATGGTCATAACACTGTCATAACAAACAATCCTTTGGCGTGGCGCCATCCTATCGGGACGCCGTCGCCAGAATCGAAAGGTGAGGGCAGAAGAGAGCGCTGACAGACACATTGGAACACCATGACGACGGGACTGAGTCCGAGAGGGCCTGGGGGGCATCGCCAATGGAAAACACAGCCCTGAGCTGAGAGTCTGCAAATGTCAATACTGTGTATAACAAGAACTGTTTTGGCAAGAACCATGATGCCGAGATGGCTGGGGGTAAATGAAGGAAAGTCAAGGAAGAGGACAATGCCAATAAACATGCTGGGTACCACCATGGTAGGAGCTTGAAGGCGTACTGTAGTGTAGTATTGCTACCTGGACAGGGCGCTACAACTGGTGCCATGCTGTTCCGTCAATTCTTCGCTCTGTCAACGTGGTGACGTGTCCACTGTCGAGTCGAGTCGGCCGCAGCAGCGGGCCGCTTCCGTGTGGATGTGGCTGCCCGCAGGTATAAACCTCCGCCTTCCCAATCACCGCACAGCCTACCACAAGGCGCCTATAGCAAGTGGAGAGGAAGCAAGGCGCCCAGCGCTCATGTATTCCTTGACCAAATGCTGGCATATAAATTCTGGCTGGGCAAAGTATGATATGCCTTCAGGAAACACAGCTCCCCAGCTCTACCATTGCCGATCTCACTCATGCATGGCATCAACCATGTCATCGACATTATCAGTTTCTGCCTCTCCCTTCTTGGCATCTGCGATCCCATACTATTCATCCTGTATCTGCTTCCACGCAATGTCGCCCCACGTCTCTCTACACTCCTGGACGAAACACAGCGACTTCTTCATCGTGCGGAAGAAATCGGTGCTGTCCTACCGCAGAGTGAATACAAACGCCAACTTGGCCGGTAGGTCGATCTTCATGGACCAGATTGTCCCAACATCTCATGCCCTGACGTAGCTCTGCAAACCAATTCGCAATGATGCGTATGGAAAGCAATAGTGCCCCGGGGACATTCAACCAACTACGCGTTGCCGTCCTGCACGGCCTGACTTACAGACTGCTTTCTCTCCATTACCAAATCGAAGCCATCAAGTCTGAGCTCGAGGTACGTTGCACCCTTCTTCAGGTTCATCATGCAGTCGATGATGGTGTCTCAGCTGAAAGTCGACAAACAACAGCTCAACGAAACAGAATAGCAGCGCTGAAGTGGCCAGTCCTGTGGGTGGTGAGTGTGTCTTGATACATTCCTGGATATTGACTAACCATGATTCACTCATGATTCCCTCAGCCACTGCTACTCCCGTGAGCAATCATATGAGCCGACTCACCCGCTTAGAGAATGAATTTCGGAATATCAAAATAATTTATTTCCAAATTCTAGTGTTATTATAGAAATAGGTACAATAAATGATTCACCTAAAATATTAACTAAAAATATTATATAAATTATTGAATTTTATATATCAACCTGGTGCATACAATGGAAAAACTAAGATCAGCCACGGGACTTCCTTTTTTGGCAACCATCACCTCTGCAGCAAATTCTCGCCAAAGAAAGTGGTAGCTTATAGTTGGATAGTCTTAAAAACACGCATTTCTCACTCTAACAAAGCATCTTAAATCTCTCAAAACACTCAAATTAGACAGTCAGTAAACCATTAACATGTCTAAGGTCCCGCCAAAAGCGGGATTGAACACCCCCATGCCGCGCTCAGCAGGCGGCAAAGTGCCCCAAACCCAGGCAACCACAGCAGTGATAGCTGCAAATATCACAGTAGAACAACCGAATGCACCTGCAGCCAACATAGGCAAAGGGGTTGCCACCCCCACCAGCCTGGCAAAAGAACAGTCAAGTGGCACAGACACATTACAATTGAGCGCTCTATGCCTCATAGCGGAAATGCTAGCCGCTATTCTACAGGGCGGCAAGCTCGACACCCTCACCAAACAAAGTGTGGTGAAGGTGATTAAAATCGCCAAAGAAGCAGAGACGAAAGAGTTAGATAGGGAGCTAAGCAGTGGAGAGATTGAGAAAGTGAGTGCTATACGCTTGGCTGTCCAGAGTGACCTTGTGGGCCTACACGACTTGCTCAACTTGAGGATCCGCCAAGTGCAGGAAAGCTGCAAAACAATCCTTGACAACACCAGCAAAGTACTGTCGGGCATTGAGGAGGCAAAAACCGACACCAAGGACCTGACCAGCAAGGTCAATAAAGTGACGGACACCACGGATAAAATCGCCTCCAATACAAACTCATATCAGTCGGCGCTGTTATCCAAACCCGTAGTGTGGCGGCTCCTAGCCGGCCGCGGATTGTGCTTGAAGGTGCACAACACCTGCATGCGCTCTAGCACTGTCTGGCTTCTGCGCATATCCTGGTGAGGCGATAAGGCCTCCTGCGGTAGTTGGGCTGGTGCCCCGGGCTACCAGTCCTTGAGTCGGTCGGGTGCGGTGAGTCGTGTGTCTTCTGGTTGCGCGCGAGTAAGGTACGAGCGGCGCGTGCACGTGTCGGTACACAAGTACTTGGGCTAACGCCCTTAGTGCGTCAACCTGAGTGTCTGCCTTGTAACGCGAGTTCGAGAAGTTGTCCTCTACCCTTGATGGAGGTAGAGACGCAAAGATAGATGATTCACAAGTTGAGAAGGAAGACGCAGACAAGGGAGTTCAGGGTAATGATGATAGGATTGCAAGACTCAAGTCAAGCTTAAGGCTTGACTGCTCAGAAGTACAGGTCTTATATACTACCTGGTACTAGTCAGTATGAGTCATCGTATGACCTAGTCATAGTACAGTAAGCGATCAGTCATTCGTACAGTAAGCAGCTGAGGGAGTCAGTAAGAGTCGTACAGTACTCAGTCAGAAGGAGTCGTCGAGGCTGCACATGGGAGTCAATCAGAGTCAGCGTGGCTATATGGGCCACCGGTATAGTACACAGTCAGTTAGGCTAAATATGGTAAGCCGAATCACGTGTCAGAGAATAGTCACTGGGTCCGGCACCTGACTGGTCAGGTGCATGATAAGTCATATGGTATCACGTGACAGGTCACATGTCTGGTCACATGAGGGGTCTAGGGTTGGGATCAGGTGGTTAGTCACGGGATCGTGGGAGTGGTCACGTGCTCCCCAATCATGTGGCACCAAGTCAGGTGCACGGGTCAGGTGATAGGTTAGGTAATCGGTCAGGTGATGAGATGTGAGAAATAGTGATAAGATGGAAAAATGGTGTCCGGACGCTACATGTAGTATCAAATGGGACCGCTGCCGACCCCAGAGTCCTGAGCGACATGGACCATAAAGTGAAGCAAATCCTTGTGGACATCTATGACAAGGACAATGACAATGTCCTTTCAAAGAGTCTAGCATTCATAGTAGAGAAAGCTAACAAGACAATAGCAGGGCTACACTGCGCTAGCAAACCAAAAGATATCAAAGTAGTCTCGGCTCTCAAAACGCGCGGAAAAGTGCTGCTTCTCACACTGAACAGCAAAGAAGCGGTTACTTGGATCAGAGAGCCACTCAACAAGACGGAATTCTCGAATGGCTTCTCCACCGAGTCACAAATCAGGGAAAGATCTTTCAACCTGATAGCACCAAGGGTCCCCATCACCTTCAACCCAAGCGACGAGAAGCACCTGCGCAAACTCGAGGAGACAAACTGCTTGGACAAAAACGCGATAAGAAAGGCAAAATGGATCAAGCCAGTGGCAAGGAGGAGAGCGGATCAAACAAACACCTATGCTATCATAACCCTCTCATCAGTGAACACCGCTAATACCCTTATCAGAGACGGGTTCTATATCTGCGGCATTAAAGTCAGGCCAATGAAGCAGAAGCAAGAACCCATTCAATGCATGAAATGCAGAGAGTGGGGTCACTTTGCCTCAGAATGCCCATTGGCAAAGGACGTCTGTGGGAACTGTGGTGAGGAGCACCACACTAATGGATGCAAGAACAAGAACAAATTGTACTGCGTAGCTTGTGATGAGGACATGCACGCCAGCTGGAGCAGAGCCTGCCCAGAATTCAACAGAAGATGTCAAATCCTCGATGGGCGAAACCTGGAGAATGCGATGCCCTACTTCCCCACGGAGCACGACTGGACTCTAACGGTCAGACCTAGCAGCATACCACTAGAGGACAGGTTCCCAGCAAGATTCACTGTCAACGCACTACCTACGATGGGTGGTTGGCAGCAGGTCCCCAGGACACGCCAGCAGCACAGGGGACAAAGAGGCAACACAAGGGGCAGAAATGGACATGATAACCCGAATCGGATCCAGATCCCACCCGTGCGCGAAAGGGAGGAAGGCGAACTCCCTGTCGGTGGCGTAAGTTGGTATACAAACATGAACACAGGAGAATTCAACACAGATGAGACAACCCCCTACAACCTATCAGGATGGGATTGAAAGATCACATTAACATATGGCAGCAAAACGTGAACAAATCACCCACATGCCAACACGACCTGCTAAGTAGCGACAAATTAACATCCATGAACATTGACATAGTAGCAATTCAGGAACCGGCAATGATCAATAAAAACCGCTTGATAGCGTCCAAGGAATGGATCTCGGTATACCCCACGACGCACATGACCAACCCTGAGAAAACCAGATTGCTCACTCTAATACAAGCACAGATCAGCACAGACAGTTGGAATCAACTTGATTTCCCATCGAGCAATGTCACGGTGGTCCAACTCAGTGGAGCGTGGGGTAAATTAACGATATTCAACATCTATAATGAAGGTGAGTGTAACAATACTATAAACCTACTAACGAAATACCACCAGGACAACCACCCAAGCCTGGAAAACAGTCGCGTTGGTGCCGCACACCAAATCTGGCTAGGAGACTTCAATAGGCACCACCCCTACTGGGACAACCTCAGAGACTCGAGACTGTTCACCGACACCGCCATAGCGGCAGCTGAGTCTCTGATAGAAGCGGTAGCTGATGCTAGTCTAGATATGGCCCTACCTGGAGGAATCCCAACCTACTGTCATAGCGTCACAAAGCGTTGGAGCAGGCTTGACCACGTATTCATCACCAAAGCATCCACCGGTGCAGTGATCGCATGTAACGCGCTGACCGATCACAGGGGCATAAACACTGATCATGTTCCAATACTAATGGAGCTGAATCTGGGAATAGCCATCAGCGAGGTTAAACCGACTCCCAACTTCAGAGACGTCGACTGGGAGGAATTCCGTAAGATGCTCACAAACCACCTGGGTCCAGATCAGCTGGAGGAGCAGATCACAAGCCAAAGGCAACTGGATGAAAGGTGCAGTAGTCTCACGAAGGCCATCCAAAACACGATCCGCGATCAGGTCCCAATCTCAGAAATCACCCCCAAATCGAAACATTGGTGGACTAAGGAGCTAACGCAGATGCGCAAGAGCGCCAACAAGCTAGGTAGACAATCATTTCTCTGTCGTAATGAGCCTGAGCATGCGGTGCACAACCAGCACAAGGAAGCGAAGAAAATATACGAAGGCAACCTTGAATACAACAGAAAACACCACTGGAGGGATTGGCTTGAAAAAGCAGATGAGCCAGACATCTGGACAGCTAACCGCTACGTGATAGCACCAGCAACAGATGGTGGCAAGGACAGAATTCCAGTACTAAAGGTCACGGTGGACAGGCAGGAGACCTCAGCACGGACCAACAGTGAAAAGGGCAACGCGCTCGCCAAGGGCTTCTTCCTGCTGAAGCCGGTGATAAGCACAGTGCCACCTAATGCCGAATACCCTCCCCAGTGCCAGGCTGACGTTAGGATCACAGCGGACCAGCTCTGAAAGCAACTCCGTAAACTGAAGCCGTACAAGGCCCCAGGGCCAGATGGCATACCGAACATAGTGCTAACGAAATGCGCAGAGATACTGACCGAGAGACTGCTAAGCATATTCGTCGCTATGTTTGAGTGCACGCTAATATACAAACCCTGGAAAACGTTCACTACAGTAGTGTTGAGGAAGCCGGGTAAGCCTAGATATGACATACCCAAAGCGTACCAGCCAATAGCCCTCCTCAACATGATGTGGAAGGCACTCATGGCGATAGTTGCAGATCAGCTCACCTTCGCAACGGAAAAGTACCAGCTCCTCCCAGCGACCCACTTTGGAGGCAGGCCAGGATGCACGACCACTGACGCTATGCACCTCCTAGCTAACACGATCAAAGTGTCATGGAGAAAGGGCAAGGTCACATCAGCTCTGTTCCTAGACATAGAAGGTGCGTTTCCCAACGCTGTACCGTCACGTTTGGAACACAACCTGCGCAAACGTCAAGTCCCTGGTAAAATTGTTGAATTCATCCGCCAAATGCTACGTGGAAGGGTCACCACCCTAAAATTCGATGGGTACACATCGGAACCCATAAACATTGACAATGGTATTGGCCAAGGCGACCCACTCTCCATGGGTATGTATCAATACTACAACACAGACCTCATAGGCCATCAGCAAAAAACAACTTTACTTGCAGGTGTCTTGATGTGTACTTATGGGACTTGCAGAAGGCTGCAAGTCATCTGCAAGGAAAAATCCTGCAAGTCCCACAAGCTAGGTCAATTCCTTGCAGATGCCTTATGAAGTGCCTTGCAATCAGACTTGCCACATTTCACCTATCTTGCAATTGAGCTTGCCAAACACACATCTGGCTTGCAAGTGAATGTCATAAGCCACCTGCAAGACATCCTGCAAGACATGTAAGGAAGCTTTTCACACTTTTTTATGCTTTTCATAAAAAAAGTCTATTGCTTTCAGAACTATTGTAGCTCAACAAAGTACATGTATATCAACATTCATTACTGGCCAGACACTACACCACCTTTCTGTCTCACCTGAGCTCGAATCGTTCCACCATCCCCGATCTCCTGACAACCAAGGTCATCTCTTCCGGTTTCTACCAGCCAACGGGCCGCACTGATCTGGGCTCCAGGGCGACATCCTCAGCCGTCGCCTTGAACCACTCGAGTGCAGGTCGCCTAGCCCAACCATTCACAGCCCTGCCGGGCTGGAACCAGCCCATGTGTCTGCCGCCGTGAGTGATGACGATGGTGACCCAGCCGTTGCGATCGTAGTCACTGGGAGCCCAGCTCGCGATCAGGTCGTTGTTCAAGTGAAATGCGAGGAAGGGAACACACATTGCGTCGAGCTTGTCGTGACTCGACGCGTGCGCATAGTACGCCCACTCGTCGGAAAAGGGGAACGGTGGCAAGGAGCCCGTGCAGTGGATCGAGACGATCTGGTCGAGTTCGCGCATCCTCAGCCGCGCGTCGGGGTTCGCGAAGAGCATGGGGAGGGCCTTTGCGAATGCCAAGTCGGGAACTGTCGGATCGAGTTGGCGTGCTGGGCGACCACTTGTTTCAGGTTCATGCCGAGTGCCTTAGCGTAGGCGGTGTGGTGGAACCAGGTGGACTCCAAGCTGCATTCGCGCATATGTGTGGGTGTGTTCGGTCAGTAGGGTGTCAGATATACTGACTATCAAGACGTACAACTTTGCTGTTTTCACGGTATCCCAGGGCTGGGGTGAGAGTGCGTTAACAGCAGAAACGTTACAGAGTTTAAGAGCGCAATTACACAAGCGAGTGCGCATGCAGAAACGAGCTGGCACGATTCTCCCTCTTCGGCAATGTAGCGCGTCAAAATATTGGCACCAAGGGAGAACCCAATGCCGAGCAGAGGTGCGTTGGGATACCTCTGTGCGATGTAATATATTACCTGCCAGAGATCGTCTGTGTGGCTTAGTCCATAGAACTGAGGGCTCGTCAACGGCACCCCTGCGCCTATGGACAGACAACAGCCACGAGCTCCTCAGTCAAATGTTGCAGAAGAAAGAAAAATGTCGCTAACATCCCCGAAAGTTTACCACCACAGCACGATATCCCAGGCCTCCCTCCTCGACCGGTGCTGTAACAGGGGCAATGACGTTACGGACATAGGCTTCTTGCAAGCCTGGTATACTGTAGATTAAGTCAGGCACGACAGTGCGCGGCGTATTGCGGGCGCACCTCCAGTCAAACCATGCAAGGCCACCACAACAGGGGTTGTATCCTGAAATTCACAACCAGCAGCGGCTGGTGGCGTAAAGTCAACCCCACTGGGAAGGAAATAGTCAGCTCTGCCAGTCAATGTTCCAAAGGATAATCACAGACAGAGCCCCGCCATCTTTGAGCTTGAGCAGTTTCCTGCCAGTGTCAATGGTTACTATGTGTCGTCCAAAATGGAAATAGCACTTGTGGCGAACCTGTCATATACAACGACGTCTTCTTGAATAGACCCCCCGGAAGCTGCGTACCTGGTCTGCAAATGTCCACTTCGTCTCTGTGAGTACGGGGCACTGTAACTGCAACTATGAGTCTACAAACTCACTTGAAAAGAACATCAACCAGGAGGCTGTCATCCAGCATTTGTACAGTGGGCAGTGCACCTCCATCCTCCTACTGCAGTGGGAGAAGCACCTCAAGATTGCACCCCCATGTGCAAGCCGATGGCAGTGCCTGCCAGGATGTGCATAGCAAGCACGAGGGCATCACCTGGGCTTCTATACACATCTTCCGCATACTGCAAGTACTGCCCGTCGACTCGAGCATCCACGAAGACGCTCTTACAGAAGCTTGGATGTCGGGTCCTGCTTCCCAAAATGCGACTCGAGCGTTGTGAGCTGTTCAGGAGTGGACGTCCGGACCGTGTCGAAACACACGAGCAGCCCTTGAAGTACTTGGATTGGATCTGCATGTACTTGCCAAGCAGGAGGAGGATGTCGAGCGCAAGGTCGTAGTGGTTGGGATTGACGGGCAATGTCTTCTTGACGGGGAAGCTGCAGATGTTCATGGCGAGTGCGATGGGGAGGTGGAACGAATAGACTGCTGGTTCATAGACGTTAGAGGTCCTCTGGCTGGGTAGGTATGTATCATGTCAGCGGGCGCGGCACGCACAGACTGGGTGAGAGACTCACTAGTCGACGGGAAATTTGGAAATTTTGCTGATCGCGGGGCGTGAGCTCACTGCCGGAGATAAATCCCAAGTGTGCCGATGAAAGGGTCATGCAGTCACACGTGGGTTTCTGGTTCTGATGAGATGCATCATGCTGAGCCCTGAAAATCTGTCGTTAGCAAGAACACAGAAATGCAGTGCAGTGCAGGGAAAAAAATGAATGAACAGGATTTGACAGTCTCGGATGGTGTTTCCAACTTTGTGCTCGAGGACTTGAGGGTGCACAGCTCTTCATGCCACACCTCGATGCTGGTCGCGTGACAACGTAGGGCATCGTCTGCACCCGCAAAGTTCCCCACAACGGCGATGACAGCACAGGCCACTGGTGTGGGAGAAGCGGAGGCGTATGCGGCAAATACGCTAGGGGACTGTAGAGCTAGGGAAATGTCAGGGCAGAAAAGGAAGTAAGGGGTACTTACCCTCTGGAGACAGCAGAGGGGGGAATGAGTGGGTAGGGACACCGAAAGGAAAGAAAGCGACTTGAACAATTGTCGTGGCATTGGTCACGTGTTGTGTTTGAACTTACTTTCGCTAAGTTACACATGTCAAGTTACTCACTAGCTTCTTGCTCGGTTGCACTCTTTCTGTGTCCCAACAAGTCCCTCCACTTAAGTCTGCGGTCTCTAGAGGGTGAGTGCCACTCGCTCGTCGTTTTCTTTCTATGTCCTGACTTGTCCCTCCCCTTGCGTCTCTAGCCCATGCCCCAAGCTCAGGCACCTTTCCATGTCCCGGCAAGTCCCTGCCTCCAGGTCTCCAGAGGGTAAGGTAAGTACCCCTCGTTCAGTCACTTTTATTCCATCCTGACTCGCCCCTCCTTGTGCAGCCTTCCATACCTTGTTCTCCCACCACAAGGGCACCCAACTGGTGACCCAAGATGTCGACTACACCCACCGTTCCTTCTTGTCCGAGTATCATGCGCTTGGATTTTCCAATGTGGAGCAACGACTCTGAACCTGTATTGCAGAAACCGCTCGCAAGTTCGGTCTGGGCGCAGATTGGATGAACGACCACGCAGATGTGGCGCACCCCTGGGCACTCAAGTGCGTCATGACTCCCCAACCCTCTGACTCTCGCTTTTTATTTTTTTATTTTTTACCTTGTTGTAGCTCACAAGGACTCAAATATGATTCGATCTACTATGCCTCGACACAGCACCGAAGTGCTGTGCCGCAGACCATCTTCAGTGAGTGCAGCCTCCCTCGCTGCCGTCCCGTGGCCCTGGGCCATCGCGCTCAAACTGGTGCGTCACACAAAGCAGGGCCCGACCGACTGTGCCACTGTTCCCCACCTTGGCGTCGCGCAACGCGGCATCTGCTGGACGCTCGCCTGACTCAAGCAGTTGATCATGGAGCGTTGCTGGCCGATGGGCTATACCAGCTACCAGCCCCCGCACAAGTAGCAGCTCCGTCAGCGCATACAGGACGCCCTCTATCGCGCGTTCCCACCCGGATCGCACAGCATGCCCGTGGCGCGGACGACGAGCGAGACCCCGCTCTATTTCTCGTAAACTGACAAGAAACCGACTGACCCCGATCCACGGGGTTTCTGCATTTCTAGGTCTGAGTTCCGATGCGGTGCGTCCTTTCCTGGCCTCTTCATTTTTGTTCAAGTTATTATTCATTTATCGCATCTAAAGTCTCTCCTTCGTCTTTCTCTCTCTCTCTCGGTCTCTTGGTCTCCCCCTTCCATTCTCGCATCCGAAGTGCAATGTCGTCATGCCATGCTGTGCTTATAGCTCTGTCTCATTTTTCATACAACCAAGGACCCTCATACCATCAACCACCCAATTACATTATTTGTCTCTCGGACGCAGACAGCATTCGGCATGATCTGTCTTTGACAGATTGGAACTCGCCATGCGATATCCTCCTTACATGGCGGCCACCACTAAATCCGACATGATTCGCAAGCGCTCCCCTCTCGGCTTGTCATTTACCCACAGGGTTCCGTCCTTCGTGACTTCTAATGGTGGCATTACGCTTGTCGCAGTAGTAGCAGCAGCAGAGTTGTCAGCGGCAATACGTCAGAGACTCCCTCTGCGAGTCCAGGCGCATCGCGCCGACCATCTCCGTTGGGATATGTCGATGGTGGTCTCTCCCCCACACTTGCAATTGACTCCAACCCCAGCGCGTTCGATGACCTTGACATCGACCCTACAAGTAGTCACAACGGTATGGCGAATAATAATGGGAGCTTTGGGTATGCACCTCCGCCACAACTCATCAACCATCGACGCCATCGATGTCGCCACCACGCCTTCCTCGCACCTCACCTCCCTCGTCCCTTTCATCTCTCTCCTTGTTCGTCGCAACCCCGCTTGCCTCACCTCAAGCTTCTGCCAACGTCACCGGCTCCGCTTCATTCGTGGGCCGATGCCACAAATGCGCGCCCCCTCGATACAGGTCGGCCAATGCTATGTGCGTTGAGCTCAACATATCGCCCAGTGGTTCTTAATCGGATCTGCGTGCTGCGGGATTTGCATGTGTCTTATTTTGGTTTTATTTGCTCCTTTTCGTATGTTTCTTTTCTTTGACTTAGATTCTTCGTTTGTCTTGCTAGCCTTCCACTCAACGCCTTTGCCATCGGACTCACGTTTTGCTGCTCCTTTTCGACCCTGCGCCTGCTGTCGCGCATCGACTACCATTCATTTTTGCTTTCTCTTTGTTCACCGGACACCCCCTTTCACATACAGCGGCACGCTGTATGTCGCCGGCAGGTCTCCCATCTTTCTTCCACTTTTTCCCCCGTTCGTTCCTCTCTCCGTGTAGTGTACATTGTTGCCGCTCATCCTGGACTTGTTGTATAAACACATCACCCCAGCCCTGGCGAAAGCTAGGCAACTGCGGCCCCCATCTCACTCTCTTTCTCTCCTTGTGTCTGATCTTGTGTGCTTTGACGACTCTTATCCGACTGCCTCTGATGCTTCTGATATCCAACCCGTGCATTTATTTGCTATCTGTGACCCTTGATCGTTTAGACCCCGTTCTGCGTTATCATGCCGATCCATACCCGACGACGAACGTGCGACTTTGCCTTGTGCTTCGCTCTTCAAACCCGTCTTTATTTTGCATTCTCAATTCTTTTGGGAATGCGGCTCGTATTTCATTATCCTTCGAACTCTCATGCGGACCATCCACCTGCGATAAACTATACCACCAGCAGGGAGAACGGCGTCGAACAGACAGATGAGCAACGATCCCGTGACGGAACCAACAAGCTTGGCCGTCTCGTTCTCCTTTGGGGACAGCAGCGGATTCTCGATGTCTGCTTCTGGATCGATGCGGCACTCGACGGATTTCTCCTTTTTGTAGTAGTGTTGTCACACACCTGCCTTGCTGTATTCCTTACATGTACCCTTATGGCTTGCTTGAACCTACCTTGCATGGACTCAGTGGGCCTTATGAATTGTGGCAGGCCTTATGGAGAGTGGTACAGCCTTGCAGAACTTGAACGGCTTGCAGAGACAAAATGGCCTTATCAGTGCTTACAAACCAAACGGCAAGGCACTGGCAAGTCAAAAAAGCTGCAAGTCATGGCAAGTAACATTGGATTTTGCTGATGTAGACATCCCAAACGAGCCAGAAGAATCCGCGATGGCCTATGTAGACGACAGTGTTATGATAGCCATCGCGAAATCCTTCCAGGAGGTGCATGAAAAATTGCTAAGCATGATGACAAGGGCCGGAGGAGTCATCAAGTGGTCATCTCTTCACAACTCCCCCCTTGAGTACTCCAAACTTGCGTTAGTAGATTTCGCCCCCAGCCAAAGCTCGAAGTTACAAACCCCGCTACACCTCCTGCAAATCGAAATCCAGCCAGCAAAAAGCACCAGATACCTGGGGGTGGTCTTCGACCAGAACCTCACCTGGAAAGAACAGCACACCAGTGCGATAGCAAAGGGAACGAAATGGGCGATGCAAATCAGAAGACTAGCGAGGCCCACATGGGGACTAACGCCAGAAAATGCCAGACAGTTGTACATCAGCATCGCAATCCCAAGGATAATATATGTGATTGACGTCTGGTGCATGCCACCATACACCAATGGCAAACGTCAAAGGGGAATGGTAAAAATCATCGGGAAGGTAGCGACCATACAAAGAGCAGGTGCGCTAGCAGTTACAGGTGGCCTACGCTCCTCCGCCACAGACACCCTCGATGCCATGGCGTATTTCCTTCTGGCACCGCTATTAGTAGACAAAGCATGCCACAGAGCGATGCTATGCCTGGCAACGCTCCCAAAAGAACATCCGCTACATAGGATAGTCAACAGCAAGACAACAGGTAAGATCAAACGACACAAATCACCCATGAGCAGTTTACTGGCAGCATACAAAGTAGACCCAAAGAAAGTGGTAAAAATCCCGACAGCAGCAAGGGATCCGACGCTCCAAGGCGAGCTCCCATTCGACATTAGCATAGCCGAGAGCAGAGAAGACTCCATCAACGAAGCCACATGCGCAGACGAAGAAGTCCAGATATTCACAGATGGATCAGCCCTAAACGGCATGGTAGGAGCGGCCGCCACTCTAACAAGGGAGGGCAACCCCCCACGCACGCTCCACTTGACCCTCGGTCCCAAAAACGAACACACTGTGCACGAGGCGGAGCTGGCCGGAATCCTCCTTGGCATGCACCTCATCAGCACTGAAAACCACGGCAGCACAACCTTCGCACTGGGAGTGGACAACCAGGCAGTGATCAGTGCTTTCCACTCCGCCCTAAGGAACCCGGCCCACCACCTCGCAAGAGAAATCTTGAAGGTAGCAAACAGGGTGTAAAAGAGAAGGTGGAGAGGTAAGTACAAGCTGACCATTCGCTGGACAGCTGGACACAAGGGAATTCAAGGAAACGAAGACGTAGATTACGAAGCAAAAAGAGCAGCAGAGGGAAAAACTTCAGACAAGCAGACTTTACCTCCGTACCTGAGAAAATCTCTGCTAACCAACCCCGCAGCAGTAAAAAGAGACTTCCATGAAGATCTGAAAAAGAAATGGAAGGACGAATGGACAGCCTCTGTAAGAGGACGGAGAGCAACACGCATCGACAGGACAACACCGTCCAAAAGGTTCCTCAAAACCATCAGCCAAACCGAACTCAGCCACGTCGATGCAAGTCAAATAGCGCAGTTCAGGTTAGGGCACGCACCCATAAACCAGTACCTCAAACGCATGAGGAGGGTCGATAGTGCCAGATGCCCAGCCTGCGGAGACGAAGAAGAATCACCGGAGCACTTCCTGCTCCGCTGTCCATCATATGCACACGAAAGATGGGCACTCACACAGCAAGCCAACAAGCTTCATAGGCTTATGATGATGGAATCGTTATTAGGAACACAGGAGATGGCAAGGACCTTAGCCAAGTACATCAGAGCCACACACCGGTTCGAGAAACCGAGCCCAAGCACTCAGACTTAACCCACATAACGCCACCCACACCCCCTACCCCTTCACCCCACATCTTTCCCCCTTGTAACGTTGTAGCGCACACCAGTCCTGCGCAAGTGCTCCTCCCAACCCGACTCAAGTGATCAGGCGACCCACGGGCGATCTCAGCGAACGTCACCAGTACGACCACTCCCATATCAGGGAGATGTTCCCACCGAGTACCGACCGATCTCCTGGCGCATCAACGCCGCGCTCGCCAACCACTACCAGTTCATGTTACGCAACAATGGCTTCAGTGCTATGGGGGCAGAAAGCCGAAGTGTTATAACCCTTGTACATACATACACAGCGCAGTTTGTAACTCTTTCTAGAAGTGCCACATGGAGCTCCGCTCCCCGAGACGCACAGTAATTGAATCCAAAAAAAAAAAAAAAGATCAGCCACTACGCCCTGAACGGCCTGAACCTTCATGCCAGTAGTCCGATTTGTCGTCGCATATTCTTGTTTTTGTTGTTGTCTGGGGTACTTTACTTTTCCTATGTTTGATGTAATACAGGACGTCTGAGTGACCCGATCTAAGTGGACATAGTCTTCTGATAGTCCCGACGACGAGAAGCAAGTTCTCGTCACTGCGGTGGCCCTTTATCGATCATCGAGGGTCGTATTGTATGTACGATAATACAAAAACACGGGTTTGGAAATTTGCCTGACTCTGGACCCAGAAAGGATGATGTGATCACGCATTCCTTCTATCACTCGAAAACGTGCCCTTCACTTGCCGCGGCCTGTCACTGGCCTGTCGCGGTGTCAGCAACTAACGGCGCTTTCTTCGCACTTTCCTGGGCCCTTTCTCCACACTTCCACCACCCACATGAACCCTTCGGTACTCTCTATGACGGCTCACGAAAATCCCACGTTCTTATTTGGCGCTGTGACCCGCCCCCAGACACCCACCTCTCCGTGTCATCTAACACTCAAATTTACTCAAAGGTAGTGCGCTCTCCGCTCCTTTCTCTCCCACCCTTTCCATATCGAGCTCCATCCGGCCAACAATGACGGCATCCCACCGCGGCAACCCTCGCCAAGCAAGCTACCCCCCTCATTCGTCAGCCCCAGGCTCAGCTCAGCCCTGCCGCCAACCTATCGTTCGCGGTGTTCTCCTTCTGCGTACCAACCAAGATCGATGGCTGCACATTCTGTGCCTTATGGGGCAACATAATTCCAAGGGTGTCCTGTTACCCTGGGATACGTCAAGACTGGCTGCGTCATTATTAAGAATGAACGACCTCATCTTCCCAATGGACATCCTCCCCAAAAATTTCCACCGTCTCCGCTTCGCACGTACACCACATTACAAGCATCATTTAAGAGCGGAGGATCGGAGGCTCACGGATGAGCTCCTCAGCTGGCCCCTCGAAGGTAAGCTCTTCACAGCTGATCCCGCCATCTGAAAGGACCTCATCGAGTGGTTGCATATGCGTCACGTTCAGGCCGCAGCAGTCGAAAATCTCGACGATTTCTGTTTCAGTGCCCCAGTCGCGCCCAAGCGCACTGCCGAGTACTCCCTTAATTTCTGCGAGATGACGCGTGTCAACAGCGAACTCGCCGACGCAGGCGATGGGAGTGATCGAAACTGTGCGTGGCGAACAGGTGTTCCGAGCGCTGTGGGTGTCGCCCGATGCTTGGGTGCATTTACTAGGATAACTTGCATCCACGGGGCTGGGGTGTATGCACGAATGTGCAAGGATGTGCCCATTTTTTCAAGGACTGCACCGAGGACTTGGGCTAGAGCGATGGGTCTCTTCGCGCCATAATGTAGGAAGATCATGCGGAAGAGGCTGGGGTGGAGGACAGGAGGGTGCTGTTTCAGCGAGCTGCGGCGCATAAATGCTCGGGTGGCGAGGCGCGGGGAGGGCGTTAACTGCCCTTTGCCCGGTGAGCGGACGGCTGGGGGTCTCTCACCCATCTCTCTCGTTTCTATCTTGAGCTGACGATGTGCTATGCCACATGTTTTGGTTCAGGGCTGAGGAAGGGACTGAAGGAGGTCGATAGTGCCTGGGATAGATTCGAGGACCATGTGATGAATGGGACGAATCTTTAGGAGCCGGACACTCGCACGAGTACAGACGGTGCGTGGTGCTACTTTTCACGTTCTCTCTCATTTTCCCCCTTTGGCACCAACATTTCCGCTCCCCCCCTTTGACGAGTTGTACGACCTATGCTTCTCTATTTCTTTTACTTTGGGTTCCCTGGTTCCTCGTTGACGAGTTACGGTGGCCGTGCTGGATGGTTTTGGGGTCACAATACATCTGACGGTACGTACTTCCTTTCCAACGTGTTTTTATACGCTTCTCCTTTCCTGTGTGTGCTTGCGTAGGGCAGTGAATAGTTGATATGGGTTCATGGTCACGTCGCGCGCGGCGGCGACCAACGAGGAGTTCACTGCGATTTTGCGTGCTGTGGGGAACCTCGATGCCCTGTACTTCCAGCAGGGAGTGCCTGAATCTAGTCCGATGGTTTTGCAGATAAGCTTCGAAAAGCTTCGAAACAGAAGGGGAATCGATACCAGTACGTCTTGTCGTGGAATAAACTTTTCTTCTTCCCGGAGATGATAAGAAGCCCATCGCTTTTTTGTTCTGATTGACCCGAATAACGGTATTGGACACTCACACAATGCCAGTTCGTAATCCCTTTTGTTTCGAAGCTCGCCGACAAAGTCACCACAGTTTAGACCTGAGTATAGAACATAGAAGTCCTCCGCAGCATGCGAGATCTTCGTCGCAAATGCCTAGTTCGCCATCTAGACATGACCGTGAGAACTGCCTAGTCCACATCACATGACTCGGTCCTGCCACACAAAATGCGGTACCGTCAAGTCCAGTGGTTGCAACACCAAAGCCGTCTGGCACAATCTGCTTAACTCATCAATCCATCAATGGGGACGAGGCGTGGGCGCTCGAGAGAGCACGCGAAATGCCGCAGCTCGCCCCAGCCATACAACTTCCCTAAGTACCTTGAGAACAGCGCAGACGTGCTCAGCACTCGCCTCCATCATCAACGGAGGTCCTCTTACATCTCCGGAATACTATTGTCATGCCTGAGTACCTTCACCAGCTCTGAACTGCATGCGTACAGCACGTCGTCAGCCAAAGAAGTAGCAGTGGAAGAGACGGATGAATTCATCAGCCCTTACCTAGCAAATGATGGTTGATGCCCACCCCGCTCTCCGCCGCCTGCGCACCTACGTGTGTCTTGGCAGCTCGAACAACACACCCTCCTTTCTCTTCCTTCCCCCAATGCTTCTGCACCATCTTCCTCCATCATGGCCCGTACGAAGCGTCACTCTCGCTCATGACGACACGGACCACTTCTTTCTGGCCCTTGAAGAACTAGCGCGTCGTCATGCTATCATACGCCTCTTTTCGCTTCCGTCCCCGCGAGTGCACGAGCCGCGCGGACGCAAGTTGTACTACAGTAGTATTGTATGCGGTTCAAGAAGTCTATCGGTTCACACGGTCATATCGCAAGCAAAGGCACGTGACATTGTTCCTGTTAAAGGCAGGCAAATTTCAAAAACCGAAAAAAAAACCCCGAAAGTTTGCGTCACAGTACTGTACTGTAGAGATATAGTACGAAGGTCACTGTAAGGCACAGCAATAAGGAGAAAAATATACACAGTTTGCAAGGCACACGACCTTCGAAAAACTGCTTCATTATACCCTGATGTCGAAACTCAGGTCATAGTGGATGGGGGAGGACTCGGTTCGTTGACACTGCTCATGGGGATGGCACTATCTGAGGGGAACCATGAGCGATCCAAAGTTATTGAACGTCTGCATCAAGACAGATGCATACCAGACGCAGGGCTAGGCACTACTATACTAGCAACACTTCCCGCGCTGTCAAGCTGCTTTTTGTCAACTTCTAGCTGAGACACAGTCATCAGCCAAGTGATGAACAACGAGAGTGGTGCAACATA
>Ga0307510_10000033_pt1 | contig 111650 bp, 151 predicted proteins | sample 12_EM_MG_FD_207224 | JGI IMG/M metagenome (GOLD analysis project Ga0307510, IMG submission 207224) | Populus trichocarpa ectomycorrhiza microbial communities from riparian zone in the Pacific Northwest, United States - 12_EM | ecosystem: Host-associated > Plants > Roots > Unclassified... | reverse complement strand
GCTGGTGCAACTTTTTTTAATATCATCCACAGCTATTAGGATCGATAAAAGTCCTTGTAAATACTTGTTATAAATGTTTTCATGCTCACACAAAGCTTTTAAGCACAAGAAAATGGGTATTTGAAATCATGTTTCAAATTTGGGTCAAAATAGTGAGCGCTTAAGACATTTTAAAAATATAATGAGTACATTTTGTTCTACTATTGAATGCGATCTAAATGCACTTTATTTCATGAAAAACAGACAAGTTTTGAGGGAGGAGTGGCAAGAATAAAATTGTGCTAACTGAGAGGTCGGAAATTACCGCCTTGCACTGTAGGACGACGTCTGGCCGTTGGGGCCGCTGCCGGCACCCAGAGAAGTATCACTGAGGAACAAGCTTCCAATGATCCAACAAGGATAGTGTCAGCTCAATGACACCTCTGGAGGAGAGTATGGCCTTGAGTATGACCAGACGTACAGTAGTGCTCACAACGATGGGGCATTGAGCGCTATTGAGCGGCAAAGTATTTGGAACGTGACGACGCGTGATGCGTGTGGGCAGGGCAATATCGCACCGCCCGGCGAGTGCCGCGCTGCCTCATCACAAGGACGCAGATACTCGGGGAATCACTCTCCCCTCAACCACCAACTCCAGGTCACCCTCGCCCATTTACCATACCTTACCCCTCTTCAAGCGCTCGACGTTGATCCTGTCTATAACCTATCCAATTATGCTGGACTCAGGATGTGAGCTGGCCCGTCCAATCGACACAATTCGAAATGTATTTGTACTAAAGACCTTGTGGTACTTAGATATGCTCCCTCTGGTCGTGGGTATCGGCGTCGCAGTCGTTGTTGTTGTCTTGTTACCTATCGTCGCTCCCGCGGCGGTTGCCGAGCCGGCGCCCGTCCTGAGCGCTGAGCCGGCCATGTGTGTGACCAAGCGCATGGAGACCGCGCCTGTCGAGATGGTCTCGCAAACGGACACGACCTTGACCGATCACTTCGGCATCGTCGTCTTCTCGCACCTGCGCTGGGGCTTCGTCTGGCAGCGGCCGCAGCAGTTCCTCTCGCGGTTCGCGCGAAAGCACCCAATCCTCTTTGTCGAAGAGCCCATGTTCGACGCCCCCGAGGGCATGGAGCCGCGCGTCCAGATGCATGCGGTCATGCCGAACGTCACCGTTGCCTGCGTACACGTGCCACAGTCGATGTCCAGGAGCAGGCAGATGCCGTCGCTCCTGCGCAAATTGACCCAGGAAGCGATCGGGCGCATCAACGAGAACAGCGGCGCCTTCGATCGGCCGCTGCTCTGGTATTACAGCCCGATGGACAGCGCCTGGTCACTTGGTTACCTCGAGAACCGTGGCGTCGTCTACGACTGCATGGACGAGCTCTCGCAGTTTACTGGCGCGCCGAAGCGGCTCACCGCACACGAAGCCCGGCTCATGGAGCACGCAGACATCGTCTTCACCGGCGGCTACAAACTAGCCGACAAGAAGCGCAAGCAGCACTCGAACGTCCACGTCTTCGGATGCGGCGTGGAGTTTGATCACTTCAACAAAGCGCAGGATCCGACGACCGTCATCCCTCCTGAGATCGCCTCCATGCCCCGCCCGATCCTGGGTTGGATAGGCGTAGTGGACGAGCGTGTCGATTACGACTTGCTCGGCAAGATGGCGCGGCTGCGCCCCGACTGGTCGTTCGTGATGGTCGGGCCAGCCGTGAAGGTAGATCAGAACCTGTTTCCGCGTGCACCGAACCTCTTCTGGATGGGCGGCCGCGATCACAAGCAGGCGCCGAACTACTGCGCCGCGTTCGACATATGCATGATGTGCTTCGCGCTCAACCCCTCCACCGAGTTCATCAACCCGACCAAGGCGTTGGAATACATGGCCACTGGCCGGCCGATCGTCAGCACGCGCGTGCGTGACGTCGTACAGCAATGGAGCGACGTCGTCTACCTCGCGAACGACGCGGAGGAGTTCGTCTCGCAGGCTGAGAAGGCGCTGGGCGACCCCCGGGGCCAGCGCGTGCAGCGCGGCCTGGAGTTGGCGCAGCAGAATAGTTGGGACGCGAGGGTGAACAAGATGCGCGGCCTGATTCGCGACGCGATCAGTCATTCGGGCAAGAAGCGCAACATCACGCCGCTGACTGGGGCCGAGCTCGAGTACGTCTACCAGCCAACGCAGGGATCCTGAGCGAGGTCTCCATCGTGGATCATCGACGCTAGCCCCACAAGCTTGGGCGCAGGCTACCGCTTGCAAGAGCTCAGCTACGGGGGCTTGAGCACTTTTTACTGTAATTTGAATTTCCGGGACCTGCAAGAAGGTGTACTTTACTGTAAAAACAAAAAATGTTTGACTTCGAGCCAGTCCCAATTGTGAAAGAAAAAGTTGAAGTCAGATGAAATGGTTCAGAACTGTTTACACGCATGTTCGAGCGAAAAGTGACACTTCCACAGGGGTCTCCTCAATTTCTCAAATTTTTGATTGTAGGTGAGTGGGTCTGATTGTGGCGGCCCATGTCCACACTCATTCCGATCAAGAAAAAAAAAAACAGATTTTTTCGAAATCGAATATGTTGTACTGTAGTAGCACATTTTTTGGGTAAGACAGGCTGTACAGTGTGAATACGGCATACAAGCCTTTTTTCGGAGAAAGGACGAATATAAAGTAACAAAGAAACGGATCGAAGAACACACACCTTGTTGGAGGAGATTAAGTGGGTACGTGCTGACGAGGTGTTGTACCAGTGGTTTTCTTGCATCGTTGCAGTGTTGTTGGTTCTGCCCTGAGTGAGTAAGGAACGGGGAGGTGAGTTTTCAACGTCTTGAATTGGCCATGGTGCCGAGCATGGCTACAAAATATATTGAGTGATGACATACCCCCAACTTCTAGACTGGCAGAGGAGATAACGAGAGATAGACACGAGCTTAAAGAACGGTAGGCAGGTAGTATTCCACGTTCTCGGGCGGATCGCACTCGTGTACCACAGGACACGTGGACGACGCAGGGGCACGGTACCACCGCGAGCTCACCATAAGCCGTGGCACGGATGGCACCGGTGAATTGAGCCAGTGTCTGGCGTGAGATGGTGAATGGTGGTGTCCCTCTCTCATCCGTCGCGCCTCACTGGCAACAAATCCACTAGCTTGACCTGTGACGAAGACTGGTGCAGGGACATGGGCACACTCGACCGCCGCGCCATCGCGCGAGGTGGTGGTGACTCTGGCGCATCGACGTAGTACCAGTGTCCGGACAACGTCCAAGCGGTTATGAACTGGCACTCCACACGAAGCTGCGTTTCCTGTGTGCAGAGGCTGCAGAGTCTACAACCAATGCCGTATCTGACGGTACCGAGCACGCAGTTTCGAGCGATCCCGCGCCTATCAGCGTTGCTGTCGGCGACGGCAGTGACGTAGACGCACCCGCACGAGCCTGCTTTAAGCGCGGTGTCGGCCGTTCTAGATGAATGACGTTTTGAGCGTTTTGAGGTCCGTCGCCGCTTCTTCCCATCGCGCTCACCACACGCGCTCCGTCTCCTCGCTTCCTGCGTTCATTTCTCACCCCCACACGTAACGCATCCCACACATCACCCCAACGCATCCAATGTCCCGCCATAGCCGTGCCTGCCACTTCGCCAGCTGGCCCACGCATAACGACACACCCCTGTGAAAGAGACCAACGTAGGCGGGAAGTTCATTGCAAAGCTGCGCCTATAGCGCGACAAATGCAGGACTGTGCTGTAATGATGCGGTTCGAGGGCGTGGAGCGTTTCTAGGAGCAAGGTAGGGAATCTGATGGTGTCGTGAAGAATGCGAAGCTGTGGTAAGAGCCAGTCTTACACAAGAACTTCGAGGACAATACAGAGCCGCTGAGAACTGTTTGCTGACAACGAACAAGAAAAAGACACCAGTACCCGCCCGACGATTCCGAGACCCTTCTTTTTGAGTAATTCAGCGGGCTTTCTGGCCACGAAGGCCTCTTTGACAATCTCATGTCGCCGTTGTCCCTCATTGACGGTATGCAAGACAGCCTCTACCATAGACTTGGCACAGCGAAGGTTCTCCTTGTCACCGTGGGAATCTGGCGTGGCTTCGATGATGGCGTGTAAGAAAAGCGCATACTTGAGTAAGCGTTGCACTGGTTCGATGAGCATGAGCAATGATGGAAGGCCCAAGGCGTGCGAAAGCTGCTGGGCAAGGGTGGCGTGATACGCGGCAAGCGCAGGGGTTTGGGGGAGCGAATTATGTGGTCATTCCATGCGAGGAATCTTTGAACAGTTAGCCGACAGAAGAGTGGCGTCATAGAACGTCAGCGCACCATCTCCCATCTTGATGAAGAGAGCCCTAACCCTGCCCTCACCCTCCCCGCTTGGGAGGACATCGCCCAGTGCGATCTCAAGGTGAGTTACAAAGTCGTCAGCGAACTCGGCTAGCTCGGGGACGTTACTGAAGACAATCCCGGCGTCCTCGCGCGACATAGGAGGCCCAAGCAACGTGACGGATGAGCCGGAAGTTATTGGAAAGCGTATGGATGGGGGATTGGGATTGGGGGGTTCATTGCCTAGGAGAGATGGAGGGGTGTGTGTGATAAGAAATATAAAAGTGAAGGAAATAAGAAAAAGAAACACGTACCGAGGGCAACGGGGAGGTGAACGTCGCGAATGAGGGCGAGGTCAGAGGCATAGGCGCGCTTGGACTCAATGAGCTCGAGAGCGTGGGTTCGCTTGGAGTCCTGTTGAGATGTTGATGCTTTCCGCAGGTGGGGTGGCAGAAGGGGGAGGAGAGTCTGTCGGGTATCGGAGGGAGGGGCTGTCGAGAGTGCTGTCGTCCATGGAGTTTGGTGATGAGGGGGAGGGGTGATTCGGAGGGGTTTGTCAGGAGGCGGAGTTTGAGAAACGCGGTGGTGTTATGGATGGCCTTAGACTGCACTTCAGACAGTGTAGCATCGCACCTCGATCCTTGGCGAGTTGGGAGGCGGCGGCACAACTTTTCTCCCAAGAAACCCCCATAATGTGTTGTATACCGCCCAGTGCATGGCGCAAGAATGATAGTCGTCACCAACGTACCGTCTTGGGTGGCGGTGCCCTATCTGATGGACTGAGAAAATATTCAAATACATAATACGTACAATACTGTATTATGCTGTGTGATTCCCTGGAAACCGTCGATTGGAAGGTACTGGCGGTATAATTACAATACGATAGAACTCGTGTGATTCTGCACTACTTTGTAACGGTATGCTTTCACAGCTGGGGGTGGGAATGGGAATGGGACTGGGGAGTGGTCTGTAAGGGACGACGCCAGAGGGAATTGAATAACCCTCATGGGCGCAGCGGGATGTGATATCAAGCAATCGATCAAGCAGCGCCAGCGTTTACTGTAATTTGAATTTCGGCGCATACATTTGCCAGTCCCAATTCTGAAAAGAAAAAATAGTCAGACGAAATGGTCCCGCCCCCGTCAAGCGACCTTATGAGACTTCTCCGTGTCTAACGGGTCTCTGCTCGTCCGCAGCCATTCCGAACATGGAAGAAAAAACGAAAGAAAATATTTTTTTTAAATCGAATATATTGTGCGTACAGCAATTGTTTTTTAAAAGGTAAGACAGGTTACGGTTACGGCATTTACTATGTATGCGTTTGCCGGAGGACAAATATACGGTGTAACCAGAGAAATGGATCGAGAAACACACACCTTTTATTCGGGGTACATATTAGCAAGATGCTGTACCTCGGGGGATTTTGATCGGTTTCTTTGCCTCGTTGCATCGTTGCTATGTTAGTTCTGCATTGGGTGGTAACGAACAGGGGAGGAGTTTGCTTGAATTGGCCACGGTGCCTAGCATAGTACGTTACACATACAAAAAACGGAGGACGACTACAAAACATATTGAGTGATGATGCACCCCCAACTTCTAGACGAGATAACGAGAGATAAATCCACATCCATGGAAAATGGGCTGAGAGTGTGAGGGGAGCATTGTCAGTATTGCACAGGGAGGAAAGACGGCAGAGCAAAAAAAAAACCAAAGGAGTGTACGCGGTCAGCAAGAAAAGCACACAGAATGCAAGAGCGTAAGAAGAAGAAAAAAAGGTAAGGTCGTATCCATTGTCAATCCACGGGGTACATGAAGCTCGCGAGCAGCCATCCCAACTCGCCGTGCATGTCGCGCGCGAGCAGCAAGCAGTCCGCGCCCGCGTCTACGACCAATGGCAAGTCTTTGTGTTGCGACGGGTGACCCGCCTCCTTAAGAACGTCATATATGTCGTCGAGGAAGAGCTTGAAAAACGGGATGCCATAGTATTCCACGTCCTCGGGCGGATCGCACTCGTGTACCACCCGACACGTGTACAACGCCGGCGCGTGGTACCACCGCGAGCTCACCGTCAGCTGTGGCATGGATGGCACCGGTGGGTGGTGCCGGTGTCCGGCGTGAGATGGCGGATGGTGGTGAGCGTCCGACGGACGTGCACGTCGCGGTCCCACGTTGCGCCGTGTTACAGTGGGGAGAAGTGAACTGTTGGGCGTCTGCTTGCCGTTCGTCGAGCCACCGCGCGCGCTTTGCACCTCGTCATGATCCCTGTCCTTCTCCCGTCCATCGCGCCTAAACGAATCCGCTAGCCTACCCTGTGACGAAGACTGGTGCAGGGACATGGGCATGCTCGACCGCCGCGCCATCGCGCGACGTGGTGGTGACTCTGGCGCATCAACGTAGTGCCCATGTCCGGACGACGACTTGGCGGAGCGTATCGAGTGCAGGCTCTCTGTCGATGGTTGACGTCCAAGTCGTTGTGGAGTGGCACTCGACGTGAAGCTGCGTTTCCTGCGTGCGGGGGCTGCAGAGTCCACCACCGATGGCGTATCTGACGGTGCCGAGCGCACTGTTTCAAGCGATCCCGCGCCTATCCGCGTTGCTGTCGGCGACAGCAGTGACGTAGACGCACCCGCACGAGCCTGCTTTAAGCGCGGCGTCGGCCTTTCTAGATGAATGATGTTGAGCGTTTGGAGGTCCGTCGCCGCTTCATCCCATCGCGCTCGCCACACGCGCTCCGTCTCCTCGCTTCCTGCATTCATTTCTCCCTCCACACGTAATGCATCCCACAAATCACTCCAACGCATCCGAATGTCCCGCCATAGCCGTGACTGCCACCTCGCCAGCTGACCTACGCATAACGACACACCCCTGTGAAGGAGACCAACGTAGGCAGGAAGCTCATTGCAAAGCTGCGCCCGTAGTGCGACGTATGCAAGCGAAGCATCATTGAGCGCAGGCGGTGGGCGGCCCTTGGCAGGATTGTGCTGTAATAGGGCGTGATGATGCGGTTCGAGGGCATGAAGCGTTTCGAGGAGCAAGGTAGGGCGTTTGATGGTGTCGTGAAGAATGCGAAGCTGGGGCAAGAGCTGGTCTTGGACAAGAACTTCGAGGTCAATGCAGAGCGCTGAGAGTTGTTTGTCGACAACGACCAAAAAAGCGTCAAATGCTTCCGAGGTGACGTCAGGACCGAGGCCGATCACACGACCGAAGCCCTCGGCCCACACGCGTAACACAGACATGAGGGTCTGCACGGACTTGACCCACTCCAGTGTCTCCTTGGCAAATTTCTGAATGAACTCGTCCGCAAGAGAAATCTGCCGTCCCATCCGCGCGACCCGTTCATTTTCTTCGCTGTCCGTCCGAGATATACTTCTAGGTGTGGGAGTGGTGACACCAGTACGCACCCGTCCGACGATTCCGAGACCCTTCTTTTTGAGTAATTCAGCGGGCTTTCCGGCAGCAAAGGCCTCCTTGACAATCTCACGTCGCCGTTGTCCCTCGTTGACGGCATGCGAGACAGCCTCTACCATAGACTTGGCACGGCGAAGGTTCGCCTTGTCACCGTGGGAATCTGGCGTGGCTTCGATGATGGCATGTAATAAAAGTGCATACTTGAGTAAGCGTTGCACCGGTTTGATGAGCAGTGATGGAAGGTCCCAGGCGTGCGAAAGCTGCTGGGCAAGGGTGCGTGTTGTGGCGTGATATGCGGCAAGCGCAGGGGTTTGGGGGAGCGAATTGAGATGTGTTAGTGAGGCTGGGTGACGGGTGATATAATGCATATACGGTCGTTCCATGCGAGGGATCTTTGACTAGTTAGCCGATATGAGAGTAGCGTCATAAAACCTCAACTCACCATCTCGATGAAGAGAGCCCCAACCCTGTCTTCACCCTCCCCGCTTGCGAGGACATTGCCCAGTGCGACCTCAAGGTGAGTGACGAAGTCGTCGGCGAACTCAGCTAGCTCGGGAAGGTTACTGAAGATGACCCGGGCGTCGTCGCGCGACATAGGAGGTCCAAGTAACGTGACGGATGAGCCGGAAGCATTAGAGAGCGTACGGAGGGATGAGGAGGATGATTCGGGGGGAGTTGGGATTGGGGGTTCGTTACCTAGGAGAGATGTGTGGTGATATAAGAAATGTAAAAGTCAAGGAAATAAGAAAAAGAAACACGTACCGAGGGCAACGGGGAGGTGAACGTCGCGAATGAGGGCGAGGTCAGAGGCATAGGCGCGCTCGGACTCGATGAGCTCGAGGAGAGCGTGGGTTCGCTTGGAGAGTCCTGTTGAGATATTTTTCGCAGGTAGGGTGGCAGAGGGGGGAGGAGAGTCTGTTGGGTCCCGGAGGGAGGGGCTGTCGAGAGTGCTGTCGTCCATGGAGTTTGGTGATGAAGGAGACAAAGGGGTGATTGGGAGGGGTTTGTCGGGAGACGGAGTTCGGGGCATGGAGAGGAAGGGAGGAGCTCTTGGCTTGTCGTTGAGAAACGTGCCATCGATGCTGATGTTTGTGGTCGGAGAAATGTTGACGAGGGTCTCGAATGAGAAGGATGTGGAGGTCCTAGTGCGCAAAATTGGGGGAGGCATGTCTTGTGGGGTGTGGCGGGCGTCCTTTGTGAGGACTTGTGGGATTTGGGAGCGAGGTGGTGGACGAAGCGGGGAACGGGGAGGGAGAGGTGGTGACTTTTCAGAAGAGGATGGGAGTGGGACGGGTGGCCCATGAGAGGCCGTGTGCACGAGGGCTGAACGAGGCAGGTCATCTAGGCCTTGTTCGCCTTGACCTCGGTATCGCCTCCGTGTCTCCCTATCAACGGCGCTCCGTTTTTGCATCGGCACTGGTGGGTGACGTTTAAAAAAGAGGGTGATATCGGTAGTGGGACAGGTTGATGCCCAACGAGCATTTCATTCCGCTGTCGGCTAAACTGTGAGGGGGTTACCGAGACGTGTGGCTGGGTTGTGATGCTAATGCTCTGCCCGCTGTTGACCCTAATGCGGTCATGTCGTGATCTCCCACCAGTACCGGTCCTAGGCCAAGGCCACCTTCCCCAAAACGTGATAGACGCAAGCCCACTGCTCTTTCCGTCCATAGTCGTCCTTGTCGCCAAGCCTCGCTCACGAGTTGGCATCCCGATTGGCCCTCCCAGCCCTCGTGTCCCTCCATCCCGACATTCTCATGACACAATCAAGACACGGATATCACGGACAAATATAGATAACGTCTGGAGATAGTGCGACAATCTAGAATTCTATCACCCTAATATTAATCCCCTCTCTCCTACACACGTCACCCTCACGTCCTATAAGTAGCTACGCCACTACAGTGCCGCCGAAGGCAAGCCTTGTCACCAGTTCCGTTGCTTCCTAGCGTGGCCAATGTCTTCCTTTCAATTATGGTGCGACCATTCGCACTATCCTCGGATTCCCACATTCATTATCATTCCCCACATACATAATCTACACCCTCTAATTTCGACTTTGGTCCCCATGCGAGCTCTATCTCCACCATGGACTCTCGCCCTTTCCACCCACTTATGCAGATCTCCCTTGCAACCTGGTCAGCCCACTCACGAGGTCCTCCATGCTGGCTTCTTTGCGTTCTACGCCGAACATCCTCACGCGCTTACCTCAACCCTGTCCCAAGTCAAGTCTTTAATCTCTATATGCCGGGTATGAGCAATGTGACCTTTTCTGAACCTTGGGCCATTATCGATATCGGCCACCGTGACCAGTGACTCCAAGATAGCGCATCGGAGTGGACCCTTTATCAGATGAGCGCCCAAGTCAAACCCCATGATCCAGGCACGTGCACTTCATTTCCCTGGATGTGACTACGCTCTTTGGATCTTGCGCTCACCGATATGTGATATGAGTCTCGCCCTTCTACATAATTTCCGCCGTACAGGGCGTCTTTTTACTTGTTCGTATGCGTAACATTCGCCTCAGGGCGTTACGCAACCCGTTCTTTTCGCCAACTTCCTGACAAGCAAAATCGAATTCGTTTTGGCCCTTTTCACTATTCCCTCCCTATCACCTGGTCCGAATGCACACCTGCACGGCAGCTCTGCAGGGCAGTCGTTATTCTCTACACGTTTAATCCATAGACTTAGCGCGCCGGAACGGTGCGAGTACGGCGCGGGAGATTGAAGCGCGCTTGCCCATCTCGTCGGGTCGCAGAACGTTCCCGCAGCACACTTGCCACATTCTGTGATATATGATCAATTTACATACGCTCACTTCATTCCTAGGTGCAGCGTTGAATTGGAATGTGTCAAACGCGCGGTTCGGCTATCATATAGCTTCAATGGATCTTACCCAGACGCACGGCGAACCGTCCTTTGACTTGGCACATAGCAAGCTTTCACACCTTCCCCGACTCACCTTGTACATATTTTATTTATTGCATTGCACATTTGGCGCAATCTTTACCATGCGGCCTCCTCAGCTTTCGGCTGCGCAATAGGGGTCGTACGATCGGTGGTCCGTATCCTCCCCACTTCCTCCCGATTCCCCTCACAACTTGCGTGCGGCCCACCTGAAGATGGCCGCCGTGCGAGTTAACGATCGACCTTCATCTTCAACATTCACTCTTCTCCTTTACCGTTCCAGGACTACCACGTCCGGGAGGAAATGCGCTCTACAGATCAGCTTCACAGGACGCAAGGTATGGCAACAACGATGTGTCTACGCCGTTCTCGTACCACCTTTATTATTGTTTAGAGGATCCTCCTTCACCTAGTCGCTCGTACGTGTATTTCTCGACTTGGGAGAACCATGGCCCCCTCCCTGATCAAGTCACCCACTGTTTTGCGGATCATGGTCCTTCCTGTGAATGGTTCATCGTGCTTCATGTCATATCGACAAGCCTTCCATCCGCGTTTCCAGATGTTTCTTCCTCTTCTACTACACCCGGGAAGAACAGTTGAAGTGCCCGAACCCAGAAAAGGGATGGATGATTCCGCAATCAGGCTCTCCTCTTACTTTCTATGTCCAGGGATGTGGTGTTGTGCGACAGCCCAAATAGAAGCTCCTGATTCACGTGCGACACGTTGACCGGGCCGTGACTCCGATGATGTCACACCTTTTAGCATTTCACGTCATGTATTCCAAAGTGTTCGGATGCAACATTTCAACGCATTCCAACGGTCTCTCCGTGGAGACCTGTGGGGGGTATAAAACTACTCGCGAGGACCGACATCGTCATTAGCATTATCTAACTTGGTCATGTCACTTCGCAAAGCATTTCAGCTGAACAACGGCATAACTATCCCACAAGTTGGTCTCGGGACGTGGCAATCTAAACCGCATGAGGCCGAAAATGCGGTGCGTCGCTGCGTATGTGTATATGCGCTTGGATGACCGACATGCGCCGGTTTGCAGGTTATATGCGCAGTGGAAGCCGGGTATCGCCACATCGACTGTGCGTATCAGTACGGAAACCAAGAAGAGGCACGTCCAGTGGTCATGGGCCATCCTTTTTGCTGTCACTAATAGAGAAATACAATGCAGATAGGTGACGCTCTGAAAAAGGTCATACCCTCTGTGGTACCGCGCGAGGAGCTCTTCATCACCTCGAAACTCTGGAACGATGCGCATCGCCCACGAGAAGTTGAGAGGCAGCTCGATGCCACACTTTCGCAACTCGGCACCTCTTACCTCGACCTATACCTCATGCATTGGCCCGTCGCGTTCGTCCCAGGTCGCGGGCCATTCCCAAAGCGCGCTGGCAATCCCGATGAAGTTGAAATCGACACGGAGACCTCACTCGTAGACACGTGGAAGGCGATGCTCGCTCTTCGTAGCACGGGCAAAGTCAAAGCTGTCGGTGTGAGCAACTTCACGATCCACCATCTCGAGGCGATCATCGAGGCAACAGGAGAACGGCCAGCGGTGAACCAGATTGAGGCGCACCCACTGTTGCCACAGGACGATCTCTTGGAGTATTGCAAAAAGCATGGGATCCATCTAACTGCCTACTCTCCGCTAGGGAACAACCGTAAGTGAAACGCGGTGCAGTAAAGTGACGTTGTGCTAAAAACGAGAACAGTGCAAGGCAAGAGAAAGCTGGTAGACTATCCCGAAGTGAAAGAAGTGGCGGAGCGGCTCGGAGCGACCGCCGCGCAAGTGCTCGTTGCTTGGGCTGTGTCTCGGGGCTACTCGGTGATCCCCAAGTCGGTGAATAAGGGTAAGTGATCCCGTCCGAGTGGCATTCTGCTCAGGCCTTGACTCGTGAACAGACCGTATCATCAAGAACTTCGAGCAAGTCACGCTGAACGAGGAAGACTTCGAGAGGATCAGTCAGATCGGAAAGAACAACCACGTCCGGTTTAACATCCCGATTACATACTCGCCCAAGTGGTCGGTCAACATATTCGACGAGGAAGCCGAGAAGGAAGCCCGGACTGAATACACCATAAAGCTGGTGTGATGTCATCAAAAACCACGTCAAAAGAATAACTGTGTAAAAGTTTGTAACGTAGGGAAGCTAGCTGTACAGTGAATAGCTTGCAATTGAGCGAATGAATGTGGCGATGCTAGTACTACAGTGTGAGGTGGTGGTTTCTGACCTCTCAAGTAATGCCATTTGGTTCTGGCCTGTTTTTCATGAAATAAAATAAAGTGCATTTGGGTTGCAAGGCACTTAAATACAAAAATTAATTCTTATTTTACATTAAGCGCCCAAAAGGCAAAACACGCAGAATCGTCGTTTTCTCCACACACACACACACATACTTGCTTAGATTTTGGTGACTCGGCCGGACGCCCAAAACTCCGGCTCCCACAGAGGCGTTGGACTTGAGCGCTTCACACTGTAGTGTATCGCCCTTGGGTGGGGATGGGATCATCGGACATGACGGTGGATTGAGACTCAAATGCGTCGCTTGAAAGCTGTCTATCTTCGTTGTCACCATCCCACCTGCTGTATTCATGTGGCCCATTTCAAGCCCGAGGAACCCGTACCGCGAGACCATAGAGGCCAAACGCAAATGTCGCGCCGACGCCCTCAAGCTTGCTCCGCCCTTTTCAGCAGAAAAGCACCAGAAGTACCTCAGCGCGACAGGTACCGTACATCTTAGCCTAGCCACGTTGCACTGACTTTATTTCCTTTATTTCTGGGGACTCTGCAGCATCACAGATCGTGGAGAACATCGTATCCCGCACGTGGACTGCTTCAGGGGTGCTGGAGGCTTACATCGCGCGGGCGGCGCAAGCACACCATGCGACGAATTGCCTCACGGAGGGTACGTACGCCTTACCAGTCACTACTTACTACAAACTTATGGAGGTCGCATTCATGTGCGAACGCCGACTTTGCTTGGACTTACACCTGCGCGCGACGCGTGCCGTACCGTAGTTTTCTTCGACGAGGCCAGGGAGGACGCACGCAGGCTGGACGCCGACTTCGCCGAGACTGGCTGTTTGAAGGGACCGTTGCACGGTGTGCCGATTAGCCTCAAGGACTTATGTGCGTTGAAGTTCCGTCCTCGTTTCCCCGTCTCCATTCCTCTGTTTTCTTTCTCCCTTTGTGAGCAGCACACGCAGTTCGGTGACGGTGACTAACGACGAGGAATGTCCACGGACGATTTTTAGTCGACGTGAAGGGATTCGACAGTACGATTGGATACACACAGTGGGCGAAGAAACCAGCCGAGCGCGACGCCGCTGTATGTTTTCCATTTCCGACTTCGTCCCTTCCCATCTCATCTCCCATGCCACCATCCAATACTCGCCATCGGCCACCTAATAATAGCTCGTCGCGACACTGCGTAAAGCCGGCGCCATCATCATTGCCAAGACGAACGTACCGCAGACCCTGCTCGCCTTCGAGAGCACGAATCCGCTATGGGGCCGTACGTGCAACCCATGGTCGGCCTCACACACAGCAGGTGGCTCCTCCGGAGGCGAGGGCGCGCTGCTCGCCATGGACGGTGCCGCGATCGGCGTTGGCACGGACATCGGCGGGAGCATACGCATTCCGTCGGGTTACTGCGGCATCTATGGGTTCAAGCCGGGCCTGGGGCGTGTGTCATACGCAGGATCCGTCGGTGCGTTGTTTTGGCCTTCCATTGTCAGATGCCGTTGTGCGGTGTGGCGTAGTGTGAGGATGTGTGGAGTCGTGTGGGGCTGCGTAGCGCGGCGGGGTCTCACGCGTCGTGGGCGTCCTTTGGCAGGTCGTCAGGTTTTTCTGACTCTTTGGTGTTTCCCCCCCCTTTTGCGGTGCCACAGGTCCGAACCCCGGCTTCGAAGCTGTCCGAGCGGTTGCGGGTCCCATGGGCCGCTCGGTCGCGGACCTTGAACGCATGGCCCGCGTCCTCTTTGGCGAGGGCGGCGGTAGCCAGGATTATTTCCCCGCACCAATCCCGTATCGGGACGTGACGCTTCCTGAGAAATTGCGGTTTGGGTATTATCTCAACGGTGCGTCATTTGCCACCCTTGATTGTGTAGGGTAGGTTGATGTTTATATGCACACAAAAAAACAGACGGACTGGCCAAGGGGTCTCCTGCTTGCCATAGGGCCGTGTTGGAAACAGTGGAGGCACTTCGCAAGGCAGGACATAAATGCGTCCAGATTGACCCGCCTGATAGTGCGTGGAGAGACCGTTCTCTACTCAGCGGCAAACCTAAGCTTTGGTTCCAGTTACCGAGTCGCTCCGACTTTTCACCGCACTCGTTTCTGCAGACGGGTACGAGAAGCTGATAGAGCACCTTGGCCCTGACAAGAAGGTATGACTTTTGAAATACGCTTCGCTGTGATGAATCCTGCTGACGTCTACTGGTACAGGAATCGGCGCTGTTCCTGATCACCCTGGGTCCGCGGCTGCCAGGTACGTGTTCTACATCCCTGCGTCGTCGCTATCGTCTTCTCTAAGCACCATTCGCAGGCTTCGTCCGTGGATTTGTTAGCTGGGTGATCCGCAACTTTGTCGGGGACGCCAAATTCGCCTCGTTTTTGTCACAGTCGCACAAGACTTCCGTGCGCCAATATCACAGCAACGTTGCAGATAAGATCGCGTTCGAACAGCAGACGCGCGCCTCTTTATGGGGCGAGGGGCCAGATTTCACATTCGACGCGGTGCTCGCTCCCGTACAGGCTGTCCCTGCGCTACCGCATGGGGGATGTGACCGCCTCGCGCCGATCGCATGCTCGACGCTGATCTACAACATAATTGACTCACCCGTTGGCGTCATTCCCGTCACGCGCGTCGATCCTAAGCGCGACGAGGTTTCAGATGAGTGGCGGGCCGCCCCAGGAAACGGGTCAAAGATAATCGAGGGCGAGATTTACGGGCCGAAGGGTGCGTACAATCCCTCTGCGATGAAGGGACTGCCCGTGGGCGTGCAGGTCGTCGGTCAGCCGTGGGGAGAGGAAAAGGTACTCGCTATCATGCATGTCGTCGATACTGTTCTCGGGCCGCGCGGGTTTGGCCCTGGGTCCTGGGCGCCGAATAAGCAGACGGGAGGGAAGGATGCGCCCGAGGATGAGTGATTGGCTTCATACATGAATAGTACTGTGGTAGTACGCTTTGGATATTCGTGGCCTTCGCACGCATATTGCCATTTAGTCCCCGCGCGGCGATTTGCCTTGCGTTGTTCCATCTCGGGGAGCGATTAGCGTACCTGATGTGGGCAGCGGGGATAGGGAAGGAAACCCACGATTTTTTGCAGTCGCGATAGGCCTGGAAGAAATCGAGACATTTGTCGCGGTAATCGTTGTGTCGGTTCAGGCAGTCCCTGGATGCTTTGGATGCCTCTGCACGTGGGCTTTCAAGAGGAATCAGGAAGCGGAAGGACAGGCGAAGAGTGAGAGAAAGGTCGCACTCGGCAAACTCTGACGTGACTGTCCGTTTCTGAAGGGTGGATACGATATGAGTATCAAGCCAACAAAAGGCATTCCAAAATTTCCCGACTTTGAATGTCTCCTTGTAGTCCTTCGGCGCGAAAACTGGCACGCTGCTGTCGTCGGGCATTGCGTCGCCTACAAGTCTGGTGCTGTAATCGTGATGACGTCAGCGGAGGGAGAACCGCGACGGAAAAGGTTTAGTCGAAATTGAGCAACGAAAACAACCATGTTGTCCTGGGAGACCGTCAAATGCGATTCGTTCCTCCATTTTTTCTTCTCTTTGCCATCATATTTTCCTTTCCCCCCGGGTTAAGCTCTCTTTTAAAATCGTTCAAAGGCTGGCACTTTGCTGGGGTTGTTGGTGGATAGGTATTGAATATTTGAACTGCTCGATGAGTAACGGTTCTCCAACCGCCTTTCTCTCTTGGGCGATTCTCGCTTCCCTCGTACGCGGTGCATCGTCTTCCGTATTCGCACTCAGGCTGACGTCGATCGTGTCAGTTCCTTGCGTTCTTCTTCTATCATCTCTGGAACTACGACCGTTTGCAATGCGTCAAGTGGAACGCGGGACGACAACCCGGCGCGTTTAGGCGTCTTATGATCGTGCGCTCTCACCCTTTCCATCCCCACCTTGGGTTTTTCCTCAGATCATCGATCGCAGTACTCGTATTTGGGCTCAACGCCGTTGCTCATCGTTTTCGGAATTGGCGTCACCACTTTGAAGTTCAAAGAAGGTGCGTCCGACACGCAGTATTGTCTGTGGATTTTAGTGATACGAGTCCCTCGTCGGAGCAGGATTCCTGGCACTCTCTGAGAATGAAGGTGAGCTGATGATCTCGCTCGTTGAGATTGGATGGTCGGACGGAAACGGCTGGACACAGTACTTCCCAAACCACCGGATCTCTGGTCCAAAAGCCATCAACACACGCTCCTCGCCCTCTTCTTCGTTTTCAGTTTTGCCTGGGCACTCGAACAGTGCGTGTATCCTGTTTTGGAAAGTGCCACCTCTTCTTACGGTCCTTATTCTGGTGAAAGAGTCACCCACTTTGAAGGTGCATGTTCGTTCCATTTGACCTTCGCGTGTGAAAACTCAATTCGATGAGCACAGAATTGGCGTTTTGGATCTTCCTTCTCGATCAAGGCCCGGAAAAGCGTGACTGGTTTACGAGTTGGGAATACAGAGTTTGGGCTGTCGGTCCGTCTAGCTCCTTACCTTTTTATCATCGGCCAACGATTGTCTCGTCTAGGTTGCATTGCTACCATTTTTGGAATGCCACTCACCACTCTGCTTGCACGTCACGACATTGTCACGGTGCGCATACACCCTCCTTTTTCCCACTTTTGTTCCTCTCTAAACCTCTCTACCATCTAGACCGATGCTTGGGTCTTTCTCGTCGGTGCTTTGAGCTCGTCGACGACCAACGTCCTCTTCATTTACGTCCTCGTCCGCTTCCCCGTCTTCCTTCGCCATGTCAAGGCAGAGGGTGCCCATCCCGACGTCGTCATCCGCCTTGCCACCTTTTATGAGCTCAATGTCCGTTTCCTCTACTGTTATCCGCATGACCGTTGACCACCGATGCGGACTTGTAGCTCGTCCGGATCGTGTTTCGATTTGCTGCGGCAATTCCACTCCTTGTCCTCGCCACCGATGGCATTCGCGGATCACACAAAATCAACCGCAGCCAGTGAATCAGGTTTACTGATCGAGTATACCCGTTTCCTGATGCACATCTTCCTTGCAGATTCTGGTCAGACATCTTACTGATGATCTCTGCCGTTGGGCAGTTCATCTCGTCCCTCATCACGATCATGGTGCGCCTCCTCGTGCTCTCACCTTCGCCGGATCTCAACCCGCTCGCACCCCCCTCCCCCCCGTAGATATTCTTTCCGCGCTCTCTGACTGGGGAAAACGGCTACCAGCGCCGCGTCCCTACCAGCGCAACTCTAACACAGACACTTCCAGATTCCTACTCGACGCATGAGCTCGCGCACGCACAAGCACGGATGCAGACACATGCACCGCATCGCACTTCGTTGCATGGCTCATCGAAGTTGACGTCTCGCGATCGCACGCCATCTCCGCCACCGGCATTCTGCAGTTCCTCATATACCCGATCCAGTGGAGAAACTTCGATAGAGTTGGCATGCCCGCCAGTGCCGACGAGAAGGCGCACGTTACCGGAATCAGTCTTGCATCCCTTTGTGCGTCATTCCCTTTCCGAAGTATTTTAGCTTCTGGTTTTGACGTTGTTACGATCGAGGACAGGTTACGATGTATATGTCGCCAATTGGTGGGTGATATTTAACCTCGATGACGAACCAGGTCAAAACTGATTGTTTATCGTACAGATTTAGTCGATATGCCACCAGATGATGAGGCATAAGAAGCTTGATGCGTAATCCCACGGTCCTTCTTTATCCCCGATCTATTGTCACCAGTGATTTTGTGTATTCTTATACCCCATACGTTGTATCACAGATAGCTTCTTTTTCCTATGTACCGTAGAGAGAGATATCTCGTTTACATTGGCCTTTATATACCGTCATCTCATTTTTTCGTCATGTTCGTTGGTCCACTTTGTTCGCGATCCTGGAGTCAGCGTTACCACACCTTTGGGACTGCGCAGTGGATTTGGACGGAATTGCCCTTACATGGCAAGGTGTGACGAGTCATTAATTGTACGGAATGTATCCCCTTCGATATCGAAAGTGTGTTATTCAATGACTCGACTCGTCGAATGCAAGCCTAGACCGACTCTACAGTGGGGACGAGCGCGGCCGTTCCATGTGATGTGTCACGGTAATGGGAATGAAGTTGAAATTCACAACTTGGCCCATTTTGCGAGAGGCAAACTTAACAGCGATCTCGTCCATGTTTGTCCGTCTGGCCCATCCACCTAGTCTCTGAGCGCCTCGACCGATACCTTTTGCAGGGAAGAACGCAGATTCTACTGAGTTCCTGCCTTCGAGAGATAGCGTCCTATCGAGCTCCCAGAGAACACTGGATTAAGACCTGGGATAACAAAGGAATTATGGTCTCTCAGGACGAGCACGCACGCCTTACGACTTCCGAGCCTCGCCACGCCCCAACGTCCCATCGGTTATTGTATTCCTGCATAGGGACGGGTCTCGAAAGATAGTCGATGGATTGGTTGATCCGGAAAGGTCTTGCGGAGGGGTTGTGTATTCGCTGGTGCGCGACTCGACATGGCCGCGTGTGATGGTGACGATGATAAGTAGTGTGCGCGCATGTGTGGTGTTACGGTTCGTGGTGGAGAATGTCTCGTGTACTGTAGAAGGAAGTAAGAGGCAGCTTTGGGGCTCATCTCGTACTTGTCGCTCGTGTTGCGGCGGCGTGGAAGAAAGGTGAACCCCGACGAAACCTATCTTTTTATCCAGGTGCGACCAGTGTGCGACCAAATCAAATCGATTGATGGTTGTCCCCAGTTCGGTTCCTTCCCGTCTTTTTTGGGGCACAGTTTGGGACTTCCTGGTTCACGTCCATGGTTGTTACATTTCAAGTTGCAGTCCAGCAAAAGACCACCGTCCGACGGATGAGGACCTATATATGTCTAGTCGAAGGTGCCTCGAACAACTTCAAGTATGTATAAGTCTGGCTCGCGAAAGATGATGAATTAACAAGACGGGCCGGAAGTAATGACAAGGAAAAACAACTACGAAATAATCGACCGTCACGGTGGTGCCAAACTACGAGGTCTCTCCTCGCAATCCTATTCACCGCAGTTATTCTACAATGTAATCCAATTCAGTTCGAAAAATCCTGCAGTCAGGGTCTGAAAACTGAATTGGATTACGCTGTAGAATGACTATGGTGAGTAGGACCAGCGAGGTCGAGTCGAGTGAAAGGTGTGGTAAAAAAAGACAAAAGATATTCATATGTATGGAACGGGCAAGACTCTACCCTGGGCACCTTGTGATGGCTCCTTGTCTGCTCTCTTCAAGGGCTTCGGGGACATCGCCTTGATTATCTGCAAAAACGGATCCCCGGTCTCCTCACCGCACCTCAAGCAGCGTTCCAGCTCCCTCTTGAACTCCCCGTGGACCATCTCCTCTCCGTCTACCTGTGCTTAGCTGAGGCGTTATATCCCTCGCTTCCTGCTCCCTCCCCTCGATCCAAGGCAGCGGTTCTTGTGCAGTAGCTTCCGTCGACTCCTGGATACTCGGCCTTGGAAGGGCTCGGTTGTAAACTGCGTGCGCGGCTAGGGCTGTGAGCTTCCCCCGCTCCGCGTCCCGCCATCTCGAACCTATCGTCGTGATCAACTTCCGGGGTCCTGGTGGCAGGCTTTTGGCGTGCCCTAATTGTGAACAGCTCCCTGTGACGACTGGTGGTAGCGAAGGGTGGACGCGTCACTCCCGATGGCGGAAAGCAGAGCCAATGAAGTTACTCACATTGAAGTGGCCCACACTGTCAGCGGAATCGAAATGTGCGTGTTCTGGGCCTGGTGTCTCTCACAGCAAAGCGAAATCGGGCCAGTGAGTCCGCCTGATTTGAATCCAAAAGTGAGGACATGAAGCAAGGGTTGAATGCCAGTATCCAGATCCGATCTACAGATTATTGAGTGGTGGTCTCGAGGTACACGGGTTTTCGACATCAGCTGCTGAATTCCAGGTGATGTCCTGTGACCGCGAAACGTGAGTAGTCTGGCATATCACGGAGGTGACTACACTCACCGTAAAGAGATCGCCCAGACCCGAGTTGAATTCAAGCGCAGGCTGCGGACCGGATGGCCGTTTGATCCTCGCCACATGGGAAGAAGGCGGTATCACTAGCAGTAGAGGTTAGGGGAGAATCCAATGGCCATTTGCATGTGCCTCTGATAGGGCTGAAACGCAGGTAAGACAGGGGAAAGTGGTCTTGTCGACAGCGATGCAGAATTGCGGAGGACGCTTTTTATAGGAGGAGGTGGAAGACTCCATGAACTCGAGGCTTTCCTTGAGCTTCTGTCATAGTGTTCTCAGTTGTATCGCCTTAGAGTCGTTGATCGTGAATACATCGTTGTCCCTTTCACCCGAAATTTCACGGTACAGCTCAGCGGCACGCAGGTGCGTGCCTGGTATATCTGATGGTGCCATTGTACCCAGTTGAGTGGACACATGAAGGGGAGACGAGTAGATAGACCTTCGGCAGCCCTTTGACGAATAACGATGAAGCTCGATAAAGAACAAAACGGACAAGTATATCTTTCACCAGAAGTGTGTAACCATCGTGTAACTTCTCGGAACTCGGCTGAACGCAGCTTGTTCAGCGAACAGTCCACAGGACACATAAGAACGGACTCCGCAGAGGTGACCGATTCGATCCGAGTCAGTACGTTGACCTTATGGTACGACAAAGTTGAGACCTCGGGCCTTCAATTGGCCCTTTAGAGAATCAAGGACATCTGTGCCTGCACCACATCGAAGCCTTCAAGTGAAGACAAGGGGGTTGTCAAAGAATTTTCCCCGTCAGGCGGTTTTCTTTGTTTCTGCTACACTGTGAGCAATATCCACATGAACTGGATACAAGGCACAACTGATGCGGTGACTGAAAAGGGTTGGATGACGGTCTGCTAGTCGTGAATGTCATAGAAAGGGGTATGAGGGGCATATAATGTGCTTCTCAAACCACTAGTGACTCGCGCTCACCCGAGTTCGGTTTCAAACGCGAACCCTATGACCGATGACCGTGTAATTTTTTATAAAGAGAAGTCCGCACGCACGCCGCAACTGATAAGTCACATGCGACGTGAGATCCAAACGCGATCATGTGATGCTGAGCGCGGTTTATTCCTTCCAAGTTTTTACTCCGTATGAAATGTCTGTGGGGCGACATGCTTTGCCGACGAAATCGGTATTTTTCAATTCAGACGCGGGCGAAGGTGGACCCAGAAATTCCCTGTGTCGGATATACCGGGGATGGGGTTTCTATATTTGCGTTCTTAACTCGCAAGCATCCCAATGCACGGTGAATAACAGTCAGCTGATGAGATTGGCATAGGTCTACTAGACTGGGCCATGCGCCTTTCCCTGTACTGTCGTTCTGTTTTTCTCTCTAATATCCTCCGAATCTGGCTGCTGTTCCAACTTTGCCGTACCAGGGACCATACCTAATGGGCCAACTTGAATTGTACTATATTCAACTTGATATGATAATTCGTTTCATCCTTGATACCGGGTACTGTGGTCGTCATCTCAAGTTGCTAGGTGTGAAGCACTGCAAACTGAGCAGAAAAACTCACTCCTTGAATCGTACCGTATAGTGTCACCCGCAAGACTAGGATCACTGCCAGTGGTGGTGCGAATATTATTTTCGGGGATTTACAGATGAGTAATTGGTGTGCTGGTGCCGTTGCATGCCTACAGTATCGCAGCTCTTTGACACTACTGTAAGATAGGCTGCATCCAAATGCACCCAGTATCACTTTACTGTGACCAATCTGATGCGATAAGACACTACTGTGGTGTGGATATGCGATTAAGCTCTTGAATACATGTGTGCATCACAATTCACAAAAATATAAGTCTTTGAAACCCCCAGGTCCTCCGTTACGTGGGAGCACTCGGCGCCCGCTATACTTTGCATGGCAGGTGTGGCCACACATGGGGAGTTCTCGGTTGATGTCATTGGTTCTTGGTTTCCGGTCTGAAGCCTACTGGTTTCGTTGTGGTTTGTGGGTGCCTTGGTGGGTGCAACCTGAAGATAATAATGTCAGTTCAGGAAAACGGAAACAATAAGGTGCTTATACATTCTTCTTGTCACCATTTAAGATTTTTTTCTTCTTTCTTCCATGCACACCGAGGTTTGCAATATTGCTTCGTTTCCGTTTCGGCATTGTGGTGACGCCGTGAGGCAATTTTGTGCGCTTTCGGAAGCACATTTTATCATGTGTGGTCATGTGATACGGGAGAACCAAACATGAAAATTCGGCACCAAAAATCTATCTCCTCCTTCAAAAAGGCTTAAACAAAAAAATTCAAAACACACAGGGCTGTTTTAATAACAAATTTTCATATTTCCTTGGTTGAAAAAATAACATTTATTTGTTTTCTAAAGAGTCAATACGTTTTTATCACCATTTGTCACACTGGTCATGTGGTACTGGGTGTTGGATGCAGCCTATCTTATTCCTCAGCGGCGGCCTGTCGTCGCGGGCTAGTGTAGCATGCTGTACTAATTGCCGACACGCCGCACACGATACTGTACCATATCGGTACTCTTGGTCTTCCTAACCTTTTCATACTCGTGAAAAGTTCGATGTGACCAGTTGCCCCCTTCTGTCCTTCGTACTGACTCTTTGCCGTCAGATCCCTTGATTCGCAATTCGCCCAGTGAAAACAGTATAAACACTGCAATGTGTAACCATGGAGATACGCTTTGTCGGGGCAGCGATACATGCACTGAAACAAAACAAAAAAACTGGCTGGATCTCTGAAACATTTATGGAACCCAGTGCTTTTCGGTGACCGTTCGTTGGGTCCTGATCAAACGGTCTTTAGACTATTGTCGAAAATATGTGCGGCGTTGGACCGTTGCCGCAAAAAGATCCGATAAACAGCGCGATCCTTTGAAGATAAGAGAACTTGGCTGGAGAATTGAGATCGCAGTTTTACCAGATGGCACGATCTGTAGACCGCGTAGTTCACACCCTGGGAATCGCACTTGATTGAGCGGCGAGAGCAACTTTCGGCTTTTGGCGATAATTAAACTGTCCGGTCTCACGAGATCTCACGGCCGATCAATTGAAGACAGCCTCGCATTTCAGCCGCATTTTTTCAATACAGTATACTCTATACAGTGGAGCACGGAAGAAAATCAGAACGTTTCTGATTCAGTATGCTCACACGAATTGTCCCATCAAGATTTCCGGCCAGGGCAGCGCGTGCTTTGTTTGGCCGCGGGTTGTGAGTACAAGCGGCGGGATCCCCGGGTCCTCATGTCTGTTGACACTCTACAAGAACCACCGATGCGTCATCGAACAGTCTACCATTGTCTGGCGTACGTGTCCTCGAACTCGGGCAGCTTATTGCAGGGCCCTTCTCTGGGCAGTTACTTGCGTGCGTCCTTCCTCTTTCCGATCCTTTCTCTCGCCGTCGCTCAAGCGAGACATGGGAAATTTTCACGGTGTCTAGGCATTTTGGTGCGGAAGTTGTCAAGGTCGAACCGCCAAATACCGGGGATCCCCTAAGGGTGTGGCGTGAACTTGACATTGACGGAACAAGCCCCTGGTTTCGTAGTATCGGGCGCAACAAGAAAAGTGTAACGATCGATATGCGCAAGGAGGAAGGTCGAGCGTACGTGTTCCCCCTCCCAGTCCACTTTTCCTTTTCTTTCACTTTTTTTACAACAAAATGAGGTGACAAACTAACTGTAACTCCGAATAGAATTGTACGGCAACTCGCAGAGCGTTGTGACGTCGTGATCGAGAACTTCAAGCCCGGAAGTATGCATACCAGCTCAGTTCCCATGGATCACTATTAATCATATCCAATTCGGTGTAGCTCTGGAGAAGTGGGGCCTCGGTCCTGACGCACTACGCGCAACCAATCCTGGACTAATCTTCACTCGCGTTTCCGGATATGGTCAAACTGGTCCTTGGTCCTCACGCCCCGGATACGCGAGCGTATGTGAGGGAGAGGCGGGCTTTCGATTCATCAACGGTTTCCCGGACGAGAAGACAGGCGAGCTCAGTGGGCCACCGGTCCGACCCAATATCAGTCTCGGTGATTCTGTCGCCGGATTAACGGCTGCGTTTGGGACGGTGTTGGCTCTTCTTGCACGGCATGCCAAACAAGATAAGGGTGTTACCGAAGGGCTGACCGTGGACGTGAGCATTATGGAGAGGTAAAAACAATACATTTCGCTCTACACTCGAGGCCGTTATTAATGACAAGACAGCATGCTCAACTTGATGGAGGGCATCATCCCAGAATTCGATCGCAAGGGTGTCATACGTAGTCCATCTGGCTCGTCTGTCACGGGGATTGTACCCACCGGCGCGTACCCATGTGCCCCTGCACCCTCCGCCGCAACCGAGGCGCAGCCGGACTATGTCATCATTGGGGCGAATGCCGACTCGATGTACGAGCGACTGATGCGCGCGATGGATCGGGCAGACCTCACGGGCCCAGCATTCGGGAATAATCAATGCCGCGTCGCGCGACGTGCCGAAATCGAGGATGCGATTGTGGCCTGGACTCGTGCGCGGACTAGAGATGAGGTGTTGCGGGTACTTGATGGAGTCGGAGTGCCCGCAGGGCGAGTCGCGAACGTGCGGGATATCGTCGCGAGTGAGCAGGTGCAGGAACGTAGCGCGGTGGAGGACGTTTGGGTCCCTGGCTGTGGAGAAGACGGAGGTTGGATGGTCAAGATGCCCGGTGTCGCTCCCAGGCTGGAGGGTGTCCATGCCGGCACACGATGGGCTGGCCCGGATCTTGGGGCTCATAACAGGGAGATATTGTGCGGTGAGTTGGGCCTGTCAGCCGAAGAACTGGATGCGCTTGTGGAGAGCGGGATTGTTGGCGCTTGGCGGGGAAGAGAAGGGAAGTGAGTACAGAATTTGACAATTAATTATGAGAAGCCTGTCACGGTGTTCACGTGCATCTCAGATGACACCACATGTACGACAAAGTCACGACACAGATGACGTCAAGTTGTTAACTTTGCTAAAGATCCCGCTGAGTCTGGTCTGGAAACGGATGCCGATTGGCGACGGTGAGAGTGGTTGGAGAGTTGAGTCGAGTCGAGTTACGACTTTGCCCTAGGAACGAGTTGCGGGTTGCGGCCCGGATATATCCACCAATCAGCTTTCAGGATTTGCACTTGCCAGCCATTCTCTCTAACTCATGATCATGATCGAGGTCGACAGAGAGCGGAAACGAAACATAAAACGGGCATGACCGTGTGAGTCCCGCTCTTGTCCTCAGGCCCAAGGTCCCCCCACTTTCCTCCTTTCCTTACCTTTCTTCACCTATGTCTCACCCAAAGGAACCCGTTAGCGAGTCGCAGACCCCAACAAAAAACGTCCCGACCCCTCCAAATCTTTCACCATCCAATCCGTTCCCAACGTCATCAGGACCGGACATACATTCCCTCTGGCGTCCTCTTCCTCCGGGTGCATGTCCGCCACCACGCTCACATATCCCAACGGACGAGGAAATCATCGCCGCGATCACATACGTGTGGTGCATCCACTGGAACTCGTTCAGCACGATGGATCCTAGCGGATTGTGTGCGCGCATCCTCGCAAATCATCCATCGTGGCATTTACTCGAGAAACGCGTCGGCGATGTCCGCAGCCGTGCCCTCGCCGATGGCCGCCTCCACCGTCCAGCATTCGAGACGGGTCTCAGGATGCAGCCAAGCATGGAAGAAGTGCGTTTGAGGGAGCACGCGTATGACTTTGATCCCCGCTGGCGGTCCACGAGGGCTGCACAAGCGGGCAAGTTGAGAAGCTCTTTTGAAATTACGAGCGGTACGTCATCCCGCCTGCCCCGCACTTCCGCTGTCTGCCTGTCTGTTATCCTCTTAACAACTGTCTGACGTCCGGAACGAGCAGGCGAGATCGTATGGGGTCAACTGGCCGCCTTCGTTTCGGGGATGAAATCAGGCGTGCGAGACAAAGAGAAGAATCAGAACAGTCCTCACGCGTCGCCATGGCGCTTCCGAGCGGCGGCTAGGCCCGGCTTATGGCACGTACGCGTCCCGCCCTCGCTTACCTCTTTTCTCGACTTTGCCCCTGACGCTCACAGCCGCCCCTTCCATTCCTGTTATCCAGATAGCCCGCGTGAACGCTGCACCAGCGCCCTTCACCCTCTCGAAACCGACAGGTTTTCTCCTCTACCACACGGACGTCGACCCCGTCTCGGCCCTCCTCTGCGCGCGCAGGGGCGACGCGGGTCCCCCGTGCGTCGCGCGTCTTGGCAGTGGTGGCTGGGGCGCCGAGGACCACGGCGACATGATGCGCACGATCGTTGACATCGATCCAGAAGAGTGGAGTGCCCTGTGGGCGCGCCGATGGCAGATGTACCTCGACGGCATAGAGCCGGACAGGCACCACGACGATGCCGAGCGGTGGGCGCGGCTCGACGCGCTGCGCACGCGGGCAACGTTCTTCGCGGACGCCGCTTATGCGCCCGATGTACTACGCCTCATCGCACGGTAAGGTTACCCCTCCCCTTGTTTTTCCTTTCTATCAGTATTCTCACTGTTTGTGGGAATTTGAACCCTAGACCGTCGGTGCTCGACGAGCACACTAAGTTAAAGATGCCTTCTTCGTTGTACCTCGCCCCTGGTAATCGTCCCCAGGGCAAGGGTGGGCTCCCCTTTGGCTGTCACATCTTCCTCCCTGGGCTCGAAGGCGATGAACTTGCCAGGTTGGTATTTTCGGGCGCGAGATCGCCATTGTTCCCCAACAGCGACGAGCTCGTTGCCTTTTGGTACGACAGCCGTCACGCCGACTACGACGAAGTAGACTTAGCTAGTTTGCCAACGGTGGAGCGCTATCAGGGCCCATAGTTGTTCATGGTCATGGAAATAGTGGGGATCTTCCTGTTCGTACATTTTAAGTTACATTATCTATTTCCTTTTTTTTTCTTCATAACTGCCCTGTATAGTCAAACACATGCCCATCCACCTGTAACGATTCCCATGATCACAAACATCAACCATTCTCCGGACAACCGTGTGCCACGGTGGCGTCGAGCAATCTTGTGCGCCACAGCTCGGCTGCGCGCAGCTCTGGCTTGGCAATCGCTTTGATGGCGCGCTCACGGTCTTTCTCTCGCTCTGCCATCCGCGTGGCCCAGCTATCTGGGGGCTCTACTGCGGCCGTCTCTGGGTCCTCGGTTGGTGCCGGCCACACTTCATCGAATGCCTCAGTCATCTCGCGGGAAAACGCAGCGACCTCGTTCTGCAACTCGCGAGCGGCGGTCCTATGGTCGGGGGAGAACCGCAGTAAATGGGGTACAAGTGCCGCAGTCTCATCTAGGGTGCCGGCGTGTCGTACGTTCAGAACCTCTTTGCAGTCAAAAAAGGGGAGGAAGGTCATCACGCAACGTACCTTGTGCGGTAGCGAGCCTGCCAGCAAGTTTTGTGAGCGATTTGAGCAAGTATTCCTCTTCGTCTACGGTGCCCTTGCGCCCCGAGCCCACTTTACGCTCCATCTTGCGCTTCGAGCGCGAGCTGCGCTTCGTGGTGCGCGATGCGGCGGATGCGGTCGGCGCCGCGGTGTACCGTGTGAAGGCAGTGAAGGCCGATGCGTCGGTCATCACGTCTACATTGTGCAGCGCGACGTCCTCAGCACCATAGAACTCCTCTGACCCGAGCCACATCAGTATCTTCTGCCCGGCAAAAAAAAAGGCGAGATGGAGGGCGTACCTGGCTCTTCGACTTTTTTGATGCGTAGCTCGCGTAGACGCGCGACTTGCTTTTGGAGTTGCTCGCGCATCTCGGTGAGATCCTCTGTGATTTGGTTCCGTGCTTCGAGAACTGCTGGGTTGACGATTTCCTCGAGGAGCTCCGGGCGCTCACGCAGAGTAATCTGAAAGTCCAAGTGGTGAGACCTCGACAGAAGATATTTAGTTTAACACACAATACGACGCGCTTCTGAGAACTGGTTTCCCTGGACGAGAGCAATGACGGCTTCGCGTTCATCTTCAGCATAGTCAAGCAGAACTTGACCCGCTTCTGCGTAGCGTTTCTTCGAGGCCAGGTCCTCTGAACGGCTAATCATCAACGTGAATATGGTTATTTATTGAAGGAGCACATACCAGCCACACGGTATGCCATTGCGACTATGTCCTCGTGATCAATCTTCTGAAGCTGTGCAAGCTCGAATAATTCTCGCCATGATAGAGCTTTTTCGTATGAAAACATGGCCCTCTGTGGTTTCTGCGCATCCATAAACACTACATGTCATCAGAAAGCTGAGGGGGGGGGGGGGTATGATAGCCAACATACCCAGTGCGGATTGACCAAATTTACGACGCTCGAAGAGCCACTCCCCGTACAAATTTAGAATTTCCTGAAGGGCATTATGGATTAAAGCAATTGGCGACAAACAAACCACACGTACTTGAAGTTCATCGGTCTCAGCGAAGATTTCCAGGGCTGCTTCGTAGAGTTGGTGGTTTTCCACGTAAGCCTTCACGTCGTCGAAGTGCTCTGGACCTGAAGGGTATTGTTGGGATAAAGTACGGGGTTGACATCGGCGGCATACCCGCAAGGCTGAGATTTCGCAAAGCGCTCTTGTATCGTTTGAGATGATCGTCGATACGGAATCGCTGGTAATACTTTTCTAATGCACGGAGTTCACGCAAGAAAGGGAGGTATTCTCGGGGGTCCTGAAATTATATCAGCAAACTGCATTCACGAATGTGAGGAAATCAGAGACGAACCTTTTGAGCGTGTTGTGCAACCAAAAGTACCAACGAGAAGTCATACATCCCCAGAGCAACGTCGAACAATGTATCCGCATCGACCAGAAAGATAATATATCTCACTGCGTCCTCAACGGCAGCGGGTAGGCGCTCTGCTCGGAGATGCACTATCAGAGGTTGCCATCAAGGAAGATAGGGTGGCAATACCTCGGAGTTTTAACAGGACGCGGAGTCCGGCCTCGAGATCCGGAGGACGCTTTACAACATACGCAGTCAAGATCGAGTTGATGTACTTCTCAATGTCTTGCGCCTCGAGCTGTTCCCTCACAGCGTCACACAATTCGGAGATTACCTCTGGTGACTGCGAACCTTGCCTGGACCCCGATCAGCCCGAGTAGGTAAGTTAGAAAAGACCACAAACCCGAGATTTGTCAAGAAAAGATTGACGTAGTCTACATCAGAGACTTGCTCAATGAAAGAAGACAGGCGCTCCCTGAACAGTTTCGGGTTCCTGTCTACGATGACGTTGAGATCAATACGATGCTTTCTGCACGCCAAGAATGCTTTGCGGTAGTTGCCCCTTTGTTGATATCTATGAGTACAAACCTCGTCACAAGAAGAGAACACCCACGCATCGGTGTCTGCGTGTATGTTGGCCATGACCATCGGGCGGGGATTTACCGTTTCGAGATTCCCGCGGGGCATCTGCAGGACCAGGCTCATAGTGCTCGGAACAGAAGTAACGATGCGTGAACCTCGTTCGACACGACGTTGTTCGCCGCCCACATCGGTACTTGCATCCGCAGTTGCAAGAAGGGACGCTGAAACAAAATGCGCCTCATGTGCCGAGGTGGTATACACGACAAAGTCGCCCGAAATTGTGAAGGAATTTGCATTCTGTGCGAGGGTGCGTGGTGAGGAAGATAATGTGGCTGATAAAAAGGTACCAGAGCACGTGAGGCCTAGAAAAAGGGATGTTGCTGCTGCTGACGAGTCAGAGGATTGGGGGATGTCGATCACCCGTACGACATCACAGGGTCTTCCAAAATCGACACAGGGGATGAGCCGTTTGGTACCGATATCACCTAATAGGGTGTCAAGTGTCAAGACCTAGACGCGAGCTTGAACGGGCACTGGCGTACATTCAAGCACCTTGCCATTACGATGAAGAACTATGGCCCCACATGTAAGGGCTAGCCGCCATCCCAATGACCCCAGACTTGGAACTTCGAGCGCGTTGACCTTCTCCTGTTCAATGTCAAAGATCTGCAGTACATCAATTCCGTTGCTTTCGAAGCCAAGGGCCGTGATGCGCCCTATGGCGCCTCCAGAGCCGTTTGTAGAAACGGCGATCTCTCTGAAGCGTGCACCCTCAAGCGGACCGCTCCAAATAAGGTCGGGGGTCATGATGGGTCCACATGCAAACTCAAGCTGTGTGTGTAGATTCCACAACTCGACATACCCCGATTCCCACAAAGCGGCTAGTACGTCTTCTTTTGGAGAAAATGTGACGTAACAGGGTGTTTGCAAGGTTCGATCGGGTGCGGACGGCGAGCGCCGGAGGGTGAGCCTATGGGAAGACATGGGAGGGGGGACATTTTGCATCCTAAACGGCGTGAGAAGGATAGAAGCTGTGATAGAAGTCACAAAGGCTAGCCACACAAAGCAAGAGAAGGGACCCACATCCGTCCACAACGGCAACTGTTCCTGTGTCGTGAGGAACTATCGCTGTGGCGGCGCAAGTCTCCCAGCGACACGAGTATGAAATAACCTCGGCTGATAACAAAATTGTAAACGGAGTGGTCCCTTCAAAAAAAGGTAAAAGTCGACCAACTCTTCGTTGTGAGAAGAATCTGGAGAGGCTTCTCGGGGTGCCAGGTAACTGAGGTGAACCTTCCGCCCTCCGAAGACGGTGCTGCAATCTCTTGCTTGAGGTACCTAGTTTATGTTAGACATCAGTGAAGTAATCAGCATAAATGAGGTTCGAAACGGCACCAATAATAGTTCCCGGTCGTCCAAAGTTGGACTAGACGCAAAAGCATGAGAATAGTTCGTAAGATATAGCAATAGGGCCAACCAGTGTCTCCGGCATCCTCCTCGATCCACACCAAGAGCACATTCGAGTCAGCATTCCAGCAGACCTCTTTTACCCTGTAGCCCCATTTTCGCTCTTTTGCGTCGGATGGGCCAACTCCGGGCGTTCCGTGTCGCAACCCAAATTCTCCGTGCTTTAATCCATTCTTCTCGAAGAACACGATATCATGCCTGCCGTCGCGTCCCTTACCTCCACCGGGGAATGTGCCGAAGCGCTGCGCTCCCACGATAAGGTTGCCCGATGGCCGCCACGACAACGGATGCTCTAGGCCCGGCACGGCCTCCGCAGTGGTCTGTAGCACGCCATCGCGGTTGTATATGCGGAGCACACGACGGCGAAGGGTTGAAGCGTCCGTGAGGGGTGAGATCGCGGATATGACGAACAGTGCGCCGTCACCGCGCCAGGAAATGCGCGGGAGGAGATCGTCGTCGGGCGAGATGCCAACGGAAGATAGAGAGGAAGCCATGGGTGCCTGGGCAGCTGCTTTGCCAAGAGAGCCGTGGAACTGGGTTTGCTTAGAACCCCATCCGACGTTGATTGGGGCGTCTGATAGGGGTGATTTAGCGCCAGGCGTGAGGAACGACGTGAAGTGTTACCTTCGCCAAACTCTTCGGTGTGTAGAGAAGATTCGTGAAGAACATCGAAAGTTGAAGTCATGACGATCAACTTTCCCTCCCCTGCATGAGATCAGACAAATAAAGCTGATGGAATAGCATGGGGACCTACCTGTAATGAGGATGAGCACCGAATCATCCGGACTCCATGCAGCTGCTTGCATGCCATCCTCAAACGTGCCAATAGTCTCGAACTAGAAGAAGATTTGATCAATATGTCGATTTGTGGTATGAGTAGACATCTCGATCTTGCCTGCGGATCAGGGTTTCCCAGCTTCATCGACGAGATATCTCCTCCGCGCGTGATGACGACAAGTGACTCTTCGCCAGCAACGCTCCTGAGAGAAGCCACTTGTGAGGTAGAATCCGAAACGAGTCGGCTCGTACATGATACAAGCTTCGCGACGAGTTCAGTGGGCGCCACCTGCAGTCGCAGTGAATCTGCATTGTCCTGCAGGACCAATCCAAGGACGAAATTAAGTGCGAAACTCACATCTTCCATCTCATACGAATCATCTGGAAGTCCCTTTTTATAGATATCTACCTCGACGTCTGCGTCGGCATTCAACCGCTCCTTAGCTATCCAAAGGCAGGCACTGTCAACATCAACGATAGCCGTAGTGATATTACTTCCTGGAAAGGAGAAGCGCCACGTCCCAGAAATTGCGATATTCTTCATGATTAGGGCCGGTGGGGCACCATGCAAGGCTGAGAACCGACAGAGGCAACAATTTTCCACTTGGTTGGCGAATTGTCACTAGGAGCGGATAACAAAACTACGCCTTTCTAAACGCCGGGCCGGTTCGGGCCCTGCCCACAATTCGTTGACTCGTACGTTGTACCACACACATATCATCCACCATGCCTCCAATTCGCACAAAACACTCTCATAGCGCGGATTCGTCATCATCAAACCAAGGTCACCGAAAGAGGAGGAACCAAGCAAAGCAAGAAGACGGAGCGCCCCCTGGCGTATCGAAAATTAAGTCCGCGCTTAGACAAACACGGCGGCTCCTCGCCAAGGTGCGAGCAGTCTAGCGACATCTGTGGAATCCTTCACGCGCTCACAACACTGCAGGGAGATCTTGGAGCTGATGTACGTGTCGAGGCAGAGCGTAAGCTGAAGGCCCTCGAAGCGGATCTCGCAGCAGGGGAAAGAGCGAATAAGGAGCGTGCTCTAGCAACGCGATACCATAAGGTCAAGTTTTTTGGTGCGTCGTATTACGTCGCGCTTCATATAATCAGTCTTACGAAGATAATCAGATCGTCAGAAGCTTCTGCGTAAAATCAAGCAGACGAAAAAGCGACTCGAGGACATGGAGATCTCGTCGAAAGCCCGGAAAGCTCTCAAGACAGAACTCTTTGATTTACGTGTGGACCTAAACTACGTTATGGTATGTCTCTTCCATGTCAAACACCATGCTGTTGTACCCTACGGGAAGTGATTTATCCTATTTTTCCTCAGAACTACCCTAAACTCGAAAAGTACATCTCACTCTTCCCTCCGGAAGTGCGGACAACGGAAGGCGTCGCAATACCTGTCCATTCTGCGGCAAGCTCAAGCGTTACCGATGAGAAGCGCGAAAAGCTCCGCGAATGGGTGCGTACACAGATGCGCGTGGGTGAGATGAGCAACGAGCCCGAGACGCTGGAGCACGGGCAATCTTCATCACGACAAAGCAACGCCGGGCGGTGGGAGGGTTCGATAGATAAGGACAGGAGAGGTACTGGTAAGGGAGAATGGACGAAGACGAAGCAAGACTTGGAAGTACAAGACGAATTCTTTGAGGGCGGTGATGTGGGGAACGAGGACTCCCTCGATGCTGGGGAGCCGGCTTATACACGCGCTGAGGAATCACCCGCGAAACGAAGACCAGATGAGGCTGCCGGCCATCCCGATAAACATCCCAAACCTATTGAGAAACACGGGAAAAAAGAAAAACGTAAGAAACATCGAAAAGAAGCTGCATCACCACCTCCTATACAAGATAGCTTTTTTGATGACGAGAGCGAGTAGTCTGGCTCGTACATATATTTTTCCTCACCTTTGCCAGTAGATTCGACCAGTAGCACATTGCGGAGACAGGTTGGCATTTTGGCTGATACCTATTTTTCTCTGTCCTGAACCATCCAGTGTGAAAGAAATTTGAATTATGTCACATCAAAAAGGGTGTCCAATATGTGTACCACGAGCAACATTATCGAATAATCATCTACATTATACACTCAGGACGTTATGCAGCCAGGATATGGGGGTGTCTCCCTAACGAGCTTGGTTTCAAAGCGTGCGCTGAGGGCACCAACCGCGTCAACAAATGAAGAGAAGCTACTAAGTCAGTATTGTGTGAATCATGATGTCGGTCGGAAAGCTGCAACAATACCCACCCGCCCGGGATATCTGCGGCCGTCACGCTTTTGTCGATCACGACACTGATTTCATCGTTTGGCCTAGGTTCCAACTCCCGCACTTGAGACTTGAGCGGGACAGAAGTGGGTGAGGGGGGCTCTCTTTCCGTCGGTACGGTCGAATCGCCCGTGATGACGAGCTGCGCGTCGACCCACGTTGGCGGGTTATTCTCATTGAACCCCAGAGTGGCCTGTGGACACATACTGCATCCGACTGGTCCGCAGAGAAAGTCAGGCACCGCATCCGCTCTGGTAAGGAAAGCACAATCATACACTATACCTGGTAGAAGTAGAGTAGACACCCTCACCGCGCGCAATAAACTCCACGCAGACCCGCTTGATCACGCGCACACGTACTCAAAATTGCGCAATCTCGATGCGCACCACGAATGCTCTGTCATTGCTGTGTAGTTCTTCGACGACGATGTTGTCCTCTACGCCTGAACCATCGAGCAATATAGCCTCTGATCTAAAAAAGGCGCAAACACCTTGAATTGCCTACAGAGGTGTCGCAACAGGGTGTCGTCTGATACTGTCATGCAAGCTTGGCGTGCCACGACGACAACGGTATCGCTTTGAAGGGCCACACAAAATCCAAGAGCGTCGAGTTGTCTCCATGTGCGTCAAGATGGCCCAATACACCGGGAGACGGTCCGCGAAGACCAGCTCCTGCAGAAACGGAGCAAAGTCGACATCCTTCGCGGCACACCTACATTCATACTCGGACGGGGAAGCATACGAGAGGAGAGCGCGTAGCCGCTCCTGTGTCCAGTCCCGGGTTTCTCTTCCTCCCCTCTCCTTCTGTGCCACCTGCGCTCGCTCTTCGGCGGCCCTCCGGATGATCTCTCCTCCAGGCAAGGAACGCGCAGGGGAGGAACGAGACGGCGGCGATGGTGCCGGTGATGGGCGCGAGTCGGCTGCAGGGGCAGTTGACGTTGGCAGTGACATGGTTCGCCAAGCCAGTGGCAGGGGTGGCTGTGGGAGCGACTTGGCATCTATGAGCTGCGAGTGGAAGGTCAGGTGTTGGGAAGAAGCGACCTGGGGGGGCGGAGAAACCGATGGGAAGGCGTGAAGACTATAGGCGGGGGGCGTATGCCGCGTATCACCGAGGGCCTCGCTTTGGGTGCTCAACTAAGCAAGGAGAGGAAGGTGTGTTGAGGGGTAATACCAACTGCCAAACAAGCAGATGATCTAGCAGGAGCGCTCCAGCTCAGAAGCTGTCAGACATAGACCAACGTCACGGTACGGACGTGGAGTCACTGAATTGGCGTGGACGGGAACGTGTGCGGTCATGTCGATCACCCACTGCCACCTGACAGTTATCGACGGGATCTGGGGAACAGAGATAGTAACAATTCACCCTGCGTATGGGCATTCCGCAAACCGGGGCTATATATCGCACATGTGCTATCATCGGACGGCCAGACAAACGGTGATGCCAGTGCCACATGGCCAACCGAGGAACGCTTTACTTGGTGTTTTAGACTCCGCTGATAAGGGATTGCGCTGAAATGGTTCCCCATCTGGTCTAAATTGGCTTGTGACGCCAAAGTTGGCTTGGCAGCACAAAGTCGTGTGACGCGTCGAACTAAATTGCTATCAAACGGCGCATGGCTGCTAATCAAACCGTACATCATGAGGTCTCAACGTGAGTCATAATACCACGCACCCTTTTGGTGATGAGGACGGTATCGTTCGTATTCTCTGCGTACCACCATGCGGGTTTTGCGCATAGAGCGACCGTTTTTCCTGCGCAGTTGGTGTGCTAAAGTTTGATCTCACAGCGTGCCACCGACACTGGCTAGATGCATCAACAAGTGAGAGGACGAAGACGAACTACGGAGCATTGTGAGTTAGGACGTGAGCAAGAAGGGCCCAGCCACGTACAGACGATTTGGTGTGGCCGCGTCGGACTCGCCAAGTCTCACATTCAGCATGTAGAAGGGCACGGATATGTCTCGCCATAGCCACGGGTTCGCGGGACCAGTTTCTGATAACGAGTTGCGTGGCGGGTCCAGCATAGCTGGCTGATGATTTTCACGAAGACCGAGAGCAATGGGGACGGCATCGAGTACGCGACGGCGATACCGCATCGTTCTTCAACCATAGTCTCGCCCTCGGCCTCCGACTCGCCGACCGATGTCGCCTCAGCGCCGATGGATGACAAACGTGCGCATTCCCCGAAGCGCCTCTGGGAGACGCTCGGAAACAAAGGTGAAGCAAAACGGAGCGAAGGGGTCCGTGGTCTGATAACTATATCGCACACGCCGCCGGGCACGGCGCCACAACGGTTCGGGTCCCTTTTATCGCAGAGAATTGCAAGAAAGGCCGCTGAGTGCCAGTGCCAAGACGCGAAGGCATCGGGGATCTGTGTTGGGTACGCCAAGAAACGCGTCATATCACCGGGGAGAGGACTTGGTATGAGCGCTAAGTCGACGGCCACAAAGACCGCAATCTCACAATACAGTAATGTACTGTTGTATTACCGCGAGCGAAGTCCTCATTTCACTCTGAGCCAAGACCGGTGCCTGGAGAAATTCAGCATCTTTCGCGCTGCGCTGGCCCTCCGCGCTGCTTTTCAGCGACCCACAAGCGCTCATCACACGGACACCCGGGGAGCCTGGGAGAAGGAAGAGGGGGAAGTGTGTCAGTGGAACTGGGGTTGTTTTTCCGCCTTGCTGAAGCGCGCACGCGCCTCTCTTTACGGATGCTTAGCTTTTCCTGGCTGGCTCCGCAACTTGCCGGACTAAGGTTCTTCGGTGGCGGCACAGGGCCTCAGGCTGCTAAATTTGGTAGGGACGTCAGATGCATAAAGTTTGAACACTGTTACGACATTCGTGCGAGAACAAAGCTTGAGACGGTAGGGATAAACGTTCTGATGGAGAAACGGAAAGATAGGCTGTCTAGAAGGGCCTGGAGGTAAACGTGTATGTAAATAAGGGGTGGTAGGCGAGGGGGGAGGGTGGGGCAAGTCTGGGGGCGCATCTCGAGACTATCTTTGTCTGTTCGCGGGCTCATCGGGACAATGAAGACTAGAGGGGCCGGTGCCTGAAGCTTCCATGAAGGGCAGCAGACCAAGTACGAATAAGTGCATAAGACTGACGGCAAGACAGATGTTCGACTCAACGGGTGTCATACTTGGGGTGGTTCACGTCATACATGGACGGAGCCTGATGTCCGGTGTGGGGATGTGAAGGCATCGACAATCTGTATGATATCCATATCTGCCTCTCAAAATGGCTCTCGGGGTGGGTGTGTAAGGCCGGGAGAAGAGACAGCGAGGTACGCCAGTAGAGAAAATAACGCAACCCGTGGATGTACAGAGCAACTTCCCAGGGTCAAGGCCCAATCACCATTTTCAAGCGCCGACGTCTGCCCCTGGCCTATTTGCACGTTGTCGACTATTTGCACTGTAATGGAGCGATAGGGCGATAAGACAGTGCGCCATACGAAGGAAAACCCGTGTAAACGGAATCATGCGCTTGATAAAGCACTGTAGGGTATTACCACCCTTCTCGAATGAATCCACGTATTTTTTATACTTGCCGCATTGATCCTAGTGCGTTGAAAAGGGAAGCTTGACTGGGACCGAACGAGCACGAGCCGGGGTAGTGTGGGTCAGGTCAGGACCGAATTCGTCAAAATCTAAGGAATTTCAATTGAGCATAAATGCCACATCACGGCCACGATGCCGTCAACTATCAATTCTGCATCCAATGAATACACAGAGCGCCGTAAGCTCGCAGGAACACACCTAGTAGTACAAGCAACAGGCAGGGCTTCCCTTCTGCTATGTAATTCTACCCCCTTTGACAGATGACACATTTCAAGACTTCAAGAGCGGGCACGCTACTTTTGCTCTAGCTAACTTCGCGTAATGGGAAAAAAAGGATTGCCGATCATTGTGCCTTCGTAGAATGTAGCGAAGCATTCTACCGCCCCCCCCTCCGCAAGGTGACATAAACCTGCTTGCGTGGTTTCATTTTCTTCCGTTTACCGGGAGACGGTGGTGGGGAGTCCGCTGAAGGTGGGCTCCAGGATGGATGAGGGTTGGAAGGCCGCGGAAAATGCGGAGAGTGCGGAGATACGGGACTATACGTTATCTCATCTGGTTCGCGAGAAGAAGCACTCGAGGTGTCGGTGCCGACCGTTGACTGAGTCAACCTCGCATGAAGAGTCTTGTTCGAATCAACGAGTATCGATGACCTGGAGGCAGACAGATCCGTTAGTTACAGCAAGGGCAAGCACGCGTAATCCGACGCACTCGTTGAGTAAGTGAGGGCCGATCGGGCCATCATCGAGGCGAATTTTGATCGCCCTGTCACGCCCGGGATGCAAGTCGGACGAAGGATGACCGAGATGAACGGTCCGGGTGCCATCAGGGTCATCTTCCGTTGCGTCAGAAGACCCTAAAATGACGAGACTTGCATTGACCGGCGTCGGCGGAGAGTGATCTCCCAATTCGAGCGATAAATACCACCTGCTCTGGGATCGACCATTCGGTGAAGTCTCAACAACCGCCGAAAATGCGAGGATCCAAATTCTCCCTAGAAGCGAAGGTGTGAGAAAGCAGGCACCCTAGAAGCAACACGGAATATGTCTTCATACCTGATGCGATAAACTCAACCGAAAGGGATTGACAGACACGCATGCGCAGTCGGAACCTAGGAATCTTGATATGTGCTACCCAGGACCCCGTTCCATTCCGCATCTCCTCGACGTCTACGCGATCCTCTTCGTTTGCGGGGCCCAACAGTAAGGCGTCCCTTGTAGATATATGTGAGAGGGTGGGGATGGACTTGAACAATCGATGAAGAAGAGCGTTATCGGATGCGACCATGCATGCGACACGGATATTGGCAAGGGTAGCTGGGCTCAGAGGACGGCAGACGTTCAACAATCCGAGCACGAGCGAGTCGGGCGAGAGGCCGGTGTCTTCAGACGCTGCGGGTCTGTTGACGATGGCCCAGTAGATCGGGGTGTATCCTTCGATCGACATCTCCTGCAAGACCGTGGAGAGGTCCAAGCCTTCCTTCTCGCAAGCTTGAGCGCATTCAGAGAGGGTGGAGGTCCTCTCCTCGTCGCTGGGCAGCTTTCCCTGGAGCAAGTTTTCTATGATCGTCTCGACGTACTCCTTCGCAATCTCCTGCTCGGAAGTTCGGCGAGCGAGTTCTTCCAACTCTCTCTCATAAGCAGCTCGTCTCGCGTTCTCCTCGGCGAAGTGTTGCCTCATCTCCTCCGTAGCTTGCTGGCCTACAACTTCCGGAGTCTGCGCTGTCCCCGGCCGGGTAGATTTAGACAATTTGAAACGGAACCTGGAACGGTGTTGAGGAATTTGCTGTATTGGAGGAGAGAAATGGATTGGTTCGGATGGTAGGATGTCAAAGTTAGCAGGACGCGCTGGCGGGTGAGATGGGGGACTGGGCGGGGGACTGGGCGGAGGGCTGGGCGGGGGATGAGACGGTGGTGGGTGTGGGGGTGGGGGGAGAGGCGCGGGTCTTGATCTACTACGAGGAGATCGTTGTATTGGCGAGTAGGCGGAGCTGGAGGAAGAGGAAGAGGCGGAGATGGATGTAGGACGACCTTGCGATTCAGAAACGGTGAGTTGGTTTCGAGAATCGGAACGCGGACGCTGTTGACGCGGAGGTCGCTCGTCAGCTTCCCCAGTTATCACCACCGCGGGGGGAGAAGTCGAGGGAGACGGGGTGCGTGGATGTGGTGGGGAGGGTTGCGACCTGCGATGCGGGCCGCGCTTTGCGAGACGACCTGGGGTGGGAGGTGGTGCGAATCTTGGAGGAGGATGCAGGAGTCGCAAGGCGTCCAAGTCTTCCGCCGTTGGGTGGTGGAACGACCGTTTGTGGGCGTATGGAGGCGGTGGAGGCAGCTGCGGGAACGAGAGCTTTCGTGGGAGCATTTGGGACATGGAAGGGGTTCTCTTCCAGGGTAGAAGGAGGGAAGGGTCTTGTATCGGGAGTGGTAGCATTCCATTTATATGCGCTCATTTTACCCACATGGACCTGGCTGAAAGCATTTCCCGGGGAATCGTTTCCCACCACAGGTGCGTCTGATCGATATGCGGTCAGACCGCGTTCTGGGGCGCGAGCTGAGGGTCCCCATTTGCCCATACCAAGGCTTTGTTCCTGAAATTTGTGATAGGCATGATGACAAACCAACCACAGAACGCATCAGAGCATCAGCACTCACGTTCCAGCGCTTCAGAGGCTCCAAGGCGCGACAAGTGCGTGTTGATTAAAAAAAAGTTACAAATCAGAAGGGGAGAAAATTGCACAAATAATATGACTAACTATAGCACCAGGAGAATGTGTGACTGTACGATGATAGTTGCTATGGTCGTCTGCAGTTGAGGCTCTTTACAGTAATATCGTCGTGGTCGTCAGTTGTCAACTTGTCAGGCTACCGGGCTCAGTTTCTCGGCAGCTTCCCTTTTTGGACGAAAGTGGTCGGGTCCCCGAAACGGGCCGGCGAACATCACTATCGGCTAGAGACTATGCCCTTCCGTAATTTGTACGATGCTGTATATTTAATTTACACGAACCCCTTGGAAGGGGAGGGGGAAGGGCCTTTTACTGTGCCCGGTGTGCCGTACAAATCGAGTTAGCCGGAGCGCAGGACTGATTTGGTACGATTGCTCTTGTTTGCCTGGACTTTTCTTTTCCTTTTTTTCACGTTTTTTCCCTGGGGCCACGCAGTGGAAATCGTCGTACGTTAGCCCGCCAATCCGCAAACTATCCGTGACTGCTGTTGTCCATCAGTCAGTGCGCAGTAACGTACCTCTTCATCGGGCAAGTCCGTTTTCCCGCTCATTGGCTCCATGTGGGTGCGACTGTCACGAGAGCAAGGAATTGATAACGAACGGGTGCCAGGCATTTGGCTGGGACAAATTTTTGACGACTACTGCTAGAGCATACTATACTGTAGGTGCTGTATTCGAGTGCGTCTACCGTACCACAAAATTACTCGTATCACTTCGCTCCGAACACCGAAGAGTTCGGAGTCTTACAGTTAATTGAGACGAGAACCCATAGTACTACAGTAGATCCGCGTACCTGCGGTGGCTGGGACCGAGTGTGCGCCAATGCTAACAACCATTTGTACACCAGTCACTCGCCTTTCAGTTCGGGGATACACCCATTCCCAACGGCATCTCCCTCAAAAACTACAGTATACGGGTCACCTCATATTGCCCTCTTTTGGCTGCGCCCCAACCCACCGGCCACCCCTACACTTACTGTATGACAAGCGAGCGCCACTTTATATCAGTTTGGACTTGCTAGAAAAAGAAGCAGGAGCAGCGAAATTCTCCATCAGCTTCGTCCCCAACGAATCTGCCCGACACGACGCCAGCGTTTCCAAATCAGGACAGCGATTGATAGAGCCTGTCTCCTGATCTGCGAGATGACTGATATACTGATAGATAGAGTTTGTTTTTTTCTGATCCACAAGGCGTTGGCTAATATCACCCCACAATGACCGCGGACGGTTCTATTAACAACCCAAACTCGTTTTGATTGGAATGGGTGCTCCCCCGAATCTAATCCTTGGGCGATACTGATGGTGACAATCAGCCAAATATATTATATTAGCGACACATCCCAAGCAATGAAGGAGACATCGAAAGTTCTATCATTAATCGGACAACTATACATGATCCCCGCCCAATATCCTGGTTTGTTCTTACACAACCCGTGGTCACTGATTTGTGGGTGTGTCCTCGTCTCGTTGAGGGTCAGACATCGAGGCGTATATCAGTGCACAGGGCATGCAGTACCATTCTGCGGATGGCTGGAGGGACGTCGGTTGACGGAAGGAAGGCAATGTGTCCGCGCTGTGCGCAAGGACTAGTTCATCGTGACATGCGCACCAAACAAGATGTTGGACGAGTGCAGAAAGACCGAACGATGCCAGTATCCAAGAAGAATATCCGAGAAGAGTGTCTATGTAGCCATCGACTTTTCTCTATGACGCGTCACAAGGTCGCAACATCCCAAGCGGACCGAACCCGCTGCCTAGCAGTTTAGCGGCCGCCTCTACGTAGGGACGTGTAAACCGGCTTGGGATCCTTCACCTTCCGACCACCTTTACTTTTGCTTTTCGTAGGGTGCGAAGTGTCGGAATGGGAGCTACTAGTAGCTGGGGACCCTATTGCTGAGGATACTTGACTCCAAGTGTCGGACAGATCAGGGCTCATGGGTGGTGCTGGGGGCATGGGCATAGGTTGTGTCAACTTCACATTGAGTTGGGCGTGGAGGGTTCCATCAGAATCGACGAACGACTGCGAACTGGAGAATACGTTATCAATAAGAATAGAAGTGAGAAGAGACATTGCGGTGACGAACTCATTAACCCAGTGGTGACCCATGGGCCCATTATCCAGTCGCACCTTGATCGCATTTCCGGGACCTGGTTGAAGCGAGCGTCCACCACAGCTAACAGGAACGGAAAAGATAGGTTCATCGTTGTCAGACGTATTGTCTTGATGAGAGTGTCCGGAGATGCGAAGGTCGGCGTCTACACATGCAGGTATGGAGTTATTCGCCAACTCGAGTGAGAACAGCCGCTTGTTTTCAGATGAACTTCCTGCCGTATGTCCCATGCTCGCGGAGAAGGTGGCCGTCCAAAACCGCTCTGCATTTACCAAAGTCAGGTGCCACTCTCAACTTCTGAGGGGACGGTAGATGGGCTTACCAAATGTGACAAACTCCACTTTGACAACCACGGAAACATTCATTCGCATCCGAAATCGCCGGATATTCATGGAGGCGATGAACGCACCAGTGCCATCCTGCGTCTCTTCCACGTCGACAATATCCCCTCCACCTGATGGGCCCAGAAGCATACGGTCCCTCGTGGAAAGCGGAGAGAGCCCCGGAAAGTTCCAGAACAAGTGTTGGAGGAGAGCGTTATTGGATATCAACATGCACGCAAGGCGGACAGAAGCGATGGTTGTCTCGTTCAGTACCCCACACACGTTCAAGAGGGTTATTATAAGAGCGTCAGAGGTCTTGGCATCGACTTCGGATGACGTCGCAGATCTATTGAGTATCGCCCAATATATTGGAGCTTGCCCCTCAATGATTGGTTCCTGTAAGACAGCGGAAAGATCTAGGCCGACCTTCTTGCAAGCTTGAGAACAGGTCGAGAAGACGGACAGGCGGGTTTCCTCAGAGGTATGACCACGGGAGAGCAAAGACTGGATGCAGGATTTAACTGTCTCCCTTGCTCCTGCCTGTGCCTCAGCATGGAAACGCAATTCCTCCTCTCTTCCTCTCGTAATAGTTTCTTCTTCTTCGATCCGTAGTCTGGCTAGTTCAGCCTCATATTTCGCTTCTTCAGGGGCTTTCCAGGCCCCTTGTTTTGCGCTTTGTGCTGTTGCATTACGACTCGCCTTGGATAGCTTCAAGGCAGAAAACGGACGAAATACCGAACGGGACTTAGTAATCTGGGCGCTTGGGGATGTAGAATGGTGCTGTGATGGGGAGATGACGTGAGGCTCCGGAGATAGCGGGGATGTGCGAAGTGACGAGGAAAGAGAAGTAGCGAGGGATAATGGGGGGCGTAGGGAAGGCGTGTTAGCACCTCGGGATGGTGGGTCTGAGTGGCCGTAATTTGCAGTGTATTGCTCTACGGCGCTTGCGGTACTGGGCCGTGGAGGTAAGCGTCGAGATGGCACTTCAGGGAGATTCAGGGTGTGACTTGACGTAGGGGTGGCGGCGCGAGAGGGCAGGGAAGGGAGGGAGGGATTTACAGAAGGGTGGGGCGTTGGCAGACCTGTGTAGGGGGGTGGTGGCGCACTTGGCCGTCGAAGGATCGATCTTTTGGTAGAGATAGCAGTCCGCACCGGTGGGCTAGGACCATCTGTGTCTAGTATAGATTCTTGATCGCGTTCCAGTGACATCTTTTCGAAGGCCTTTGTTAGCACTCGTTGCGGCGCAGTAGCAGAAATAACGGGGAAGCGGGGCTTTTCCGAGTCCGCACCTGGGTTACAGCGAATGATTTATATTATTTCACTTTGGGGGATCCCCCCGACCTGGAAGCGGGTATTAAGGGCTGTAAGTCTCACGCGCTAAAACAAGCTGGGTCGATGGGCGGCTGCCAAGTTGGCGCTCGTTGAGGACGGGTGAAATGACTTTGCTCCTGGGGTCTAGACGAATTTGACACGAGAAAGGCCATTAAAAACCATCAGTTGATGCACGTAGTGGCGCAGGAAGGTGGGAAAGTGGTCAGCGTAAGGCCCTCGCAAAGGTCGGAGAGTTGAAGGTGCTGGCCAAAAGTAGCTTCGGCTTCGGTGATGTGATGGACGGGCGCAGAGTTGGAAACGCCACCGCGGGAACAAGCGTCGGAGGAAATTACAGATACCGGATGTCCTCATTCTCCGCATCGGGCATTACAAAAGCCCTAGCCCGCCCACTATGATTCATCGCACAAATCCCCACATTCACGCCTCAAAAAAGATACGGCGGTACCTGCACGTATCAAGAAAGTAGCGAGGCAAGGCACGACAGGGCACCTGCAGGCAAAACAGGCACACTTCTATTGGAAAACGGTGAACACATCTGTCGATATTTTGTTCCTTTTTTGACATTTACGTTGACCAGCTCTCAGAGTCGCAGGCCCCAGGGGCAATTGCACGAAAAAGTCCAACCACTGTGGGATCAAGCACGCACAGCACTAGCTTTCATCGGCGCTGCATGGAGAATACGATATATATCTGGTCATCATACAGCACCTATCAAGCAAGCATTGCTTTTTCAGCGCCTCTCTCTGGCATTTACACAAGACGAGGCACCTTATCGGGACAGGGAGCCACCATTCCTAAACAAGGCTCGGAGCTGAGTGCCTTGCTGTACTTGGATTGTAATCGAAACGTCACCCACGTCACCTTTCGTCTCTTTGCTCGAGCTGAGCGTTCCCTCATCCCTCATCATCCCACTGCCACTGCCACAGTCACCTCAGATTAATCCTGAGTACACATATGTGTAGGAGTCGGGCTCTCTTACCTCATTTCATCGTAACAGCGGACCAAGTTACGTCGTTCAAACCGCTTGTCCCGCGACTCCCGCATGGTTCCCGTTCCAGACGCACGAAGACCAGTCGCACATTCACCCATAATCACTGGGTTACTCATTTCAGTCTCTTGCTCGGATGGCGAATAAGCTCTGGACAGCCCCCAAGGCCTTGGGAGGTCACACGTCGGGAGTCGCGAGGACCATATGGCCACAGAACGCCACCATTGGTCGTTTATTTTTAACTGTTTAAGTCGACAACCTTTTCCAATATCGTAATATATGCGACGTCACATGGGCCCGGACCGACCTTCTCTCGGTGTATTGTGTGAGAACTACAGTGGAGCACATGGATCAATACGGCTTCTGAAGCTTGTCAAAATTTCCCGCAATGGCACGGCGGCCCCAAGAATCGTACGTACGACCACCGTACTCTCCGGGAAGATGACTAACCATTACTGCAGTGTACCATTCAGGCAAGTCTCCTCAACAATCGTCGCCGCTGTTCTATCCGCGGAAATGCCCATTCGCCACTTGTCACTGCTCGTCTCTAAACGCTCCAGCGTAGTGCCTGCGCTCACCCCCACGGCATGTTTTAACTGTCTCATCTCTCCAATCCAGTCCGAGTTAGACAGTTTCGACTGCAGTTATGGTACCAGCACACCCCTCCCGCCACACTCTCCCCGTACACACGATTCGCCTTCGACAATCTTCCTTGGTGGTACCCTCGGTATTTTTGAGCGTCTCTGAGTTTGAGTCTTCCTTCTTGGCCATTCACCTTGTGGAACCCATCAGGCCTCGAGGGTCGTCTTCTCGCCCTGGGGGCGATGCCATCCGATTGGAGCTGATAAATATAACAAAAGGCCGATCAAGTCGCTAACGTAAACGTTCTTAATTTCCAGGGAATGAAATCATCCTTTGCAAGAATTGGCCGTTGAACCAACTGCTCCGACACCACCCGTCTCATTCAAACCGTGAAAGTCAACTTTGCGAAACTCCGTGGTGAGTGTTTTTCTGTGTCATGCGTGGCCAATCATTCTTACACAGATCGAAAGTGTGTGACTCATTGTTTGTAACGTTTACCGGACAGTACGCGGAGGTCCCGAAGTAGCTAATGACTGCTGTAGGTTTCGGTTTCAATATTTCAAAGGGTTGTTATCACCGTCTGTGCGGGGACACTGTCGTGAACGTGCCCTGTTAATATGTGGCCAAAAACAGAAGTTTCTGGGCTATGTCCCTATGCACAAGTTCAGGGCTCGTAACAGGGAGTTGTATGGGAGTACGCACGATGAAGTTGTAAGGGAAGCCAAGTTCGATAGGCTTCGCGCCCTCGATGCGTTGGATTTGTTCGACAGAAAGCGAGATTTCCAACGCTTTGACATTCTGCTTCAGATGCTCCACTTTCCGCCCACCGACTAAAGGGAACACATATGGTGTCTTTTGCAGGAGGTACGCGATCGCAACTGTCCGACGACTACTCAGCCTGACTTTCCCTCACTCGTCTTAGACATCTGACTCACCGGCAGTTATACTCTCTGTCCCGACCTCCTTTGCAATCTGCTCGAGTACGAGGCACACCTTTCTCTCCTCCTCTGTGCGCTCCCAGTTTGGTCCGAAGATCGGACGAGCCTTTTCTCCGGTCTCGCGTCGACGGGCCTCCTCCGCGTCTGACCGGATTTTCCCGCCGCCAAGCACGTCCCATGGTGCAAGGGCAAGCCCCTCAGCTCGGGCCATAGGAATAATATCGCGCTCAAATGAGCGTTCGAGAACGCTCCATCTCCCCTGATAGATTGAGAACGGGGTCTTTCCGTGGTCCTTCGCGTATTGGTTTGCCTTTGCCACGATCCAAGCTGGTGCGTCAGAGATCCCCTGTCACGTTGTTGTGAGTAAGATCGCGGCGAACGAGAGTGCGTTCAAACAGCATACCAAATAGAGTACTTTTCCTTGCACGACGAGGTTATGGAGTGCATTTATGATCTCTTCGACTGAAGTGGCCCAATCCCACCAATGAACATACAAGATGTCGATGTATGACGTGCGCAAGTTCTTCAGGGATGCCTCGACGGAAACGCGGAGACACTTTGCGTGATTTCCGGAGTAGTTCACCTTGTGAGTGATATCATCCTGGCCTCGCTTGAAGTTGGTTGAATACTAACGATGATATTAGTACGTTTGGGCGTTCAACTCGAGGAGAGTGTGGACTTGCCTTGGTTGCGATAACGAGTTGGTCTCGGATACCACGTTTCTCGGCCCACTCGCCGATGAATTGTTCAGATGTTTCATCCTGACTAGAGTCGAATGTCAGTTGTTAAATAGGGCATTACTATTCAAGGCGTACTAAGTGCCCGCAGTGTCGATGAAGTTACCCTTTTAATCTGCGGCTCAGCTGAAGTGAACACCAAGAAATGGAAGATTGACCTACACCGAGATCAAAATAAGCGTCAAGTAGCTTGAACGAGCTCTCCTTATCCATGGGGCCAAGGTCATTCCATTTGTCTCCAATACTCATGGCCCCGAGCTGAATCGGCGAGACACGGACACCGGCAAGGGGTGACAAGGTGCGATAGCGAGCGAGCCTAGAGACGGGAGTTGGGGGACCTGTCCACCGTGACATGACGAAGAGGCTGAAATGTGAGTAAGGCTGTTATGGGGTAGATCGAGAGTGTTGACGGATGATACCTTCCAGAGCTCTATCGACGTACTATTTGTACTGGACTGTCTTCTCGGCACGAAACTCAAAGGACTTCGATAGATGCTGATGGATGCGTCCGTCGATCGGCATTATAATGAGTGGGTCGTAATCAGACGCCGTTGTGGCGCGTCTTCTGGGTCATCTATTCACAAAGTTGATGAAAATGAATACATTGGCGAATTCAGTTACGCAATGGACAAGATGTCTCACGACCTTTCGGCCCAAGACGTTGCGTCTGATCGCGTCGCAGAAGAAGTGCTAAAAATCGGGGTCACATGATCAATTCGTAGATGATACTGCACAAATTTGGTCGTTGCTTCCTGATATGGGCAATTCGCTGCGTGATGGTGACCCAGGAAAAAGAAAGATAGTCAACAAGAAACCAGATCCCGATGGTACCGCGCGGTAAATACAAGACAGATGATATCGAACTGCGCACACTACGCCGTGAGGATGTACCAGCAACACCTGGGATTCTAAAAGCTACGGTGGTTACGCGGGAAACATCATCTCTACGGCGAACGTTGATTTATCTTTCATTAAATGCCGGTTAGATTTCGCGAGGCTTCCCTCTCATCTTGGGTCTTAACGTCCAATAAAGCGTTGGCATTTTTCGCAGTCGAGTCGTTCTCTGAACGCTACAGCCGTGGAGGAGGCCGATAAACCTCAGCGGTCGTCCTCTCGCCTGGGGCGGCGGCTGGGTAGTTTGGAGATCAGCAGATAAAATTTCGATAAAAAGCTGATCAAGTCGCTGACGTAAACGTTCTTAATTCCCAGGCAGGTAATGAAACCATCCTTCACAAGGATTGGCCGATGAACGAATTGCTTCGCCACACCCGACCCCTCCAAAGCGTGAAAGTTATCTTTGGGCAACTCTGCGATGAGTGTTCTTCTGTATCATGCCTGGCCAATCGTTCTTACACAGATCGACAGGGTGTGGCTCATTGTTTGTAGTGTTAACTGTACAGTACACGGAGGTCCCGAAGTAGGCAAATAAAAATATCGAGGGTATACGAATGACTGCCGTAGGTCTCGGTCTCAATCTTTCAAAGGGGTTATCGCCGCCTGTGTGGGGACACTATCGTAAGCGTGCAACGTAAAGTTGCACCCAAAAAGTGATGTTTCTGGGTTATGTCCCTATTCACAAGTTCAGGGCTCGTAATAGGGAGTTATACGGGAGTACGCACAATGTGGGTGTAAGGGAAGCCATGATCGATAGGCTTCGCGCCCTCAATGCGTTGGATTTGTTCGACGGAAAGCGAGATTTCCAACGCCTTGACATTCTGCTTGAAATGCTCGACCTTCCGCCCACCAATTAAAGGGAACACATATGGTGTTTTTTGCATAAGGTACGCGATCGCAACTGCCCAACGACTGCTCAGCCTGACTCGCCCTGACACGCCTTAGAAGGGTAACTCACCGGCAGTAATACTCTCTGCCCCGACCTCCTTTGCAATCTGCTCGAGTACGAGGCACACCTTTCTCTCCTCCTCTGTGCGCTCCCAGTTTGGTCCGAAGACCGCGCGACCCTTTTCTCCGGTCTTGCGCCGACGGGCCTCCTCCGCGTCTGACCGAATTTTTCCACCGCCGAGCACGTCCCATGGCGCGAGGGCAAGTCCCTCAGCTCGGGCCATAGGAAGAATATCGCGCTCAAATGAGCGTTCGAGCACGCTCCATCTCCCCTGATAGATCGAGAACGGGGTCTTTCCGTGGTCCTTCGCGTATTGGTTTGCCTTTGACACTACCCAAGCTGGTGCGTCAGAGATTCCCTGTTATGTTGTCGTGAGTGAGATCGCGGCGAACGAGAGTGCGTTGAAACAGCGTACCAAATAGACTACTTTTCCTTGCACGACGAGGTTATGGAGTGCATTCATGATCTCTTCGATCGAGGTGGTCCAATCCCACCAATGAACATACAAGATGTCGAGATACGACGTGCGCAAGTTCTTCAGGGATGCCTCGACGGAAACGCGGAGACACTTTGCGTGATTTCCGGAGTAGTTCACCTTGTGAGTTATACCATCCTGTCCTCGCTTGAAGTTGGTTGAATACTAGCGATGATATTAGTACGTTTGTGGGCGTTCAGCTCGAGGAGAGTCTGGACTTGCCTTGGTTGCGATGACGAGTTGGTCTCTGATACCACGTTTCTCGGCCCACTCGCCGATGAATTGTTCGGATGTTTCGTCCTGGCTAGAGTCGAATGTTAGTTGTTAATTAGGACATCACTATTCAAGGCGTACTAAGTGCCCGCAGTATCGATGAAGTTGCCCTTTTAATCTGCGGCTCAGCTGAAGTGAACATCAAGAAAGGCAAGATTGACCTACACCGAGATCAAAATAAGCGTCAAGTAGCTTGAACGAGCTCTCCTTGTCCATGTGGCCGAAGCCAAGGTCGTTCCACTTGTCTCCGATGCTCATGGCGCCGAGTTGGATCGGTGAGACACGGACACCGGCAAGGGGTGACAAGGTGCGATAGCGAGCAAGCCTAGAGACGGGAGTTGGGGGACCTGCCCAGAGTGACATGACGAAGAGGCTGAAATGTGAGTAAAGCTGTTATGGGGTGGATTGAGTGTGTTGGATGGTATTGTCCACGGCCCTGTCTACGTGCTATTTGTACCCGACAGTATTCCAGGCACGAAGCTCAACGCCTTCGATGGATGCCAACTTGAATGGATGCGTCCGTCGACTCGGATCTGCATTACGTGGGTTGCAATTAGAAGCTGTGGCGTCGCATCTTTTGCTGATGAGGCTTCGCCTATGTCGGGTCGCTTTCCGAGTACTGTACTGAAGTCATCATGATGAGCTGTCACGGTAGAAAGCGTGAACGCTAGGAATTGGGTTCCGGGCACGCGTCGGGCGTCGGAGCGCGTGCATAGTAAACTCGGGGACTATTTGGTATAATTGAAGTATGCCACTCACTAGAGCCACCTTAGAACGCGTACCACGGGTCAGATATCGCCCTGGACGCGTACGAGACATCTCGGAACCGAGGGAACAAAGCCAACTTCTCTATAGTATTATATAAGCGAACAACTTTTGGGGTTCTGGGCTAAACTAGTGTGCTTCTTTCATGAGTATGCACTCAGTCTCAGACTGTCAACATATCAATGGGTATGTTTTACCGATCAGGTTCGTGCGCCAAACTCGCTACCTGCATCTGAGCGTCTCTCGGGATGCTCGTGCTCTGACCAAGAGTGGCGACGGGACAAAGTTGTTGACAAAGTTCGCTCATGCTCCTCCAAGCATGACTGTTCCACCACGGCCAAATTCAAATTCGGTGTATCGTGTATCGTCTACAAGTTGATCATATGATTCCGATTGCCAGTGGCAGGGCATGGAATGATCGAATGTGCGGGATCCTCTGCAAGTTCATCGTGTGCTGAACTTGCTGGTACATCTGCGATCCGATCTCAGAGAGGTCGTGAGACACCTCATCCATGCCTACTAACTGGATTTGCCAATGTATTGTGGTCCGGGTAAAGTGGATGATCCGGCGGTGGCCTGAGTGGCACGTGATCATATGTCAACTGGAACGCGTCACTGGTCACGACCACGACCACATCCTCCGTCAAATCATCCAAGCGCACAAGTCCACGTCTCTCCATACTTCACGCATACCATCAAATCCGAGTCATTGGAAGTACGCGCCACAAGGATGTGCCAATAACACATGAGATTCTAAGCCATGAGTCCGCAGAAAACATCGCCCTTGAAGTTCTTGCTGATTCCCACTTTGCGCTCTTTCTGACACTATCTGTCCCCGGGATGGTACAGTACCCGTCGGTTCATCCTTCTGCTTCGCCACGTGTGGCTTCCATGTGTGGAAGGCCTTTGCTTATGTATGCTCTACTATGACCACGAGAATGCCTACGGTTCTCGTTGGCTGGCATGGAGAAAACATGACACTTGTGCCATGCCAGATCATACTACTCCTATCATCTACCTGCTACGATAGCTGCGGCACCTATGATGGTTGGAAGGTCTACCAATGCCACGCTGATACTGTCATATACCTTGAAAGTATCATATGATAAATGGTTCGATTATCCACTCTCTACTAACGATGTGCAGCGCCCTCTCTCGATGACACCTATTAGAGAGGAAGGACGCGCATGGATATAACCAGAGTTTGATGCACCGCACGCATGGAGTACCGGCGGAATTGCCGCTGTGGTTTGTCGCTTTCCTTTTCCTCGGATCCTGTGGATAACAGTTAATTCAGACTCAGATCGATATCCACATGCAGATGCCTCCGTGGGTTTGCATCGAGTTGCTTTGTTGTATTTGGCTTGTCGCGTTCGCTTCGCACTTCGGTGAATTTGCGAAAGGTCTCCGCCGCATGGGTCTCCCTTCTCCTCGGATCATCCCTACGGCAAACGTTGATTTGTTTTTTCGTTAAATGCCATCTAAATTTCGTGAGCTTTACAGTCGAACCCCTCTTAACCCATACCCCTCCGTTACAACTTTGAGCTATGGGTTATCAGAGGGTATGGGTTTTGAGGGTGTCACTAAAGCCTAAACCTCAAGTTGGTAACTAAAAAAATGTATGGGATTTGAGAGGTTATGGGTTATCAGGGGTATGGGTTAAGAGGGGTTCGACTGTACCTCTCTTCTATATGGCTTGGATTTCGGATCTTGGTCAATAAAGCGTCGGCACTTGTCGCTATCGAGCCCTTCTCTGAACGTTACAGCTTAGGAGAGGAGGCCCATAAACTTCTTCTGCATCATCGTGCCCGCATTTACCGTCACCAAATGTTCACCTGGCGTAACGTAACCCCACATCGCACTACATGCGCGGAAAGAACTCAGATCCGACCATGTTTCGACACATTTGCAAATTTGCTCCCAGGAGTCCAGGACACACACTGCTCTCCGTTTTCCTCCTCTCCTCGAAACCACCACCAACGCCTTTGCTGACATCTACAACGTCGCCATCGCCGCAACATGAAACCGACCATCATACTCCTCGTCTGCCAAATCCCGCATCACCGCCTCTCGTTCATTCTCTCGCTTTCCACACTCCTTTTCGTCCTTGCCCGCTCGCACGACGTCGCTTAGGTAGTCGCCGCCGCCCGGCACTCGTATGCTTCCGTTCTTAATGTTGCCGGAGAGTTGAGTTAACTCTGACTCACCTGGGTTGAGGCAACTGAGTTGCGAACTGAGTTGCACCACCTGTGGTGGTTACCTTGGTTACCACGTTCGGTTCCGAGCCGCGCTAAACCAAACAGTACAATATTGTTGGTTGATTGCAGGTTGATAGAGGTGTTCCGCTTTCGGGGGGCTCCATAACCGCTGCCACCACCAGGTGCAGTTTCCCCTTGGCAAAAAGCTGGGGCAAGGCCGGGCGATGTCCCACGAGCAACGTCGGCCCCCGACAACTGTAAACGCACGCCCCACCAGGCATACCTACACTATATACCCTACCGCACAATCATATCCCTACCTCATCGACACCGCATTCATTCGCCACCATCGTCCACCGTCCCTCCTGTGTGCCGATAGCCCTAAATCACACACAACCCCATCTACATGAGTCACCTTTGGCTATCCTCATTTGTTCTACCTTGCATTGTGATTGTCTATAAATCGGGGTCCTTGTCATTCGCTTGACTTGCGGAGCCCATGAGGGGTATCTTCGTCCTAGAGTTGAGGCAATTTGATTGACCGATCAATTTGGTAACGTAAATATTCTAACTTCTCAGGAAGGCGGGAGTCGTCTTTGCGTAACTTTGTAGTGAGTGTTCTTCTGTATCATGCATCCCCATTCGTTCTTACACAGACGGACAGCATGTGACTCATTATTTGTAACGTTTCCCGTACAGTACGCGGAGGTCCCGAAGTAGCTGCTGTAGGTTTCAGTTTCAATCTTTCAAAGGGGTTATCACCGCCTGTGCGGGGACACCGTCGTAAACGTGCAACGTTAACCTGTGGCCAAAAGACGAAGTTTCCGAGCTATGTCCCTAAACACAAGTTCAGAGCTCGTGCAAGAGAGTTGTATGGGAGTACGCACAATATGGGTGTAAGGGAAGCCAAGATCGATAGGCTTCGCGCCCTCAATGCGTTGGATTTGTTCCGGAGAAAGCGAGATTTCCAACGCCTCGACATTCTGCTTCAGATGCTCCACCTTCCGCCCGCCGACTAAAGGGAACACATATGGTGTCTTTTGCAGGAGGTACGCAATCGCAACTGTCCGACGACCGCTTAACTTGACTTGCCCTCACTCGTCTTAGAAAGGTAACTCACCAGCAGTGATACTCTCTGTCCCGACCTCCTTTGCGATCTGCTCGAGTACGAGGCACACCTTTCTCTCCTCCTCTGTGCGCTCCCAGTTTGGTCCGAAGACCGCGCGACCCTTTTCTCCGGTCTCGCGTCGACGGGCCTCCTCCGCGTCTGACCGGATTTTCCCGCCGCCAAGCACGTCCCATGGCGCTAGGGCAAGCCCCTCGGCTCGGGCCATAGGAATAATATCGCGCTCGAACGAGCGTTCGAGCACGCTCCATCTCCCCTGATAGATTGAGAACGGGGTCTTTCCGTGGTCCTTCGCGTATTGATTCGCTTTGGGTACGATCCAAGCTGGTGCGTCAGAGATTCCCTGTCACGTTGTTGCGAGTAAGATCGTGTGAGTAAGATCATGGCGAACGAGAGTGCGTTGCAACAGCGTACCAAATAGAGTACTTTTCCTTGCACGACAAGGTTATGGAGTGCATTCATGATCTCTTCGACTGGAGTGGTCCAATCCCACCAATGAACATACAAGATGTCGATGTACGACGTGCGCAATTTCTTCAGGGATGCCTCGACGGAAACGCGCAGACTCTTTGCGTGATTTCCGGAGTAATTGACCTTGTGAGTGATATCATCCTGGCCTCGCTTGAAGTTGGTTGAATACTAGCGGTGATATTAGTACGATCGCGGGTTTTCAACACGAGTGATCTGGACTTGCCTTGGTTGCGATGACGAGTTGGTCTCGGATACCACGCTTCTCGGCCCATTCGCCGATAAATTGTTCGGATGTTTCGTCCTGGCTAGAGTCGAATGTCAGTTGTTAATTAGGACATCACTATTCAAGGCGTACTAATTGTTCGCAGTGTCGATGAAGTTGCCCTTTTAAACTGAGGCTCAGCTGAAGTAAACACCAAGAAATAGAAGATTGACTTACACCGAGATCGAAATAGGAGTCAAGTAGCTTGAACGAGGTTTCCTTGTCCATGGAGCCAAAGCCAAGGTCGTTCCATTTGTCTCCGATGCTCATGGCGCCGAGTTGGATCGGCGAGACACGGACACCGGCAAGGGGTGACAAAGTACGATAGCGAGCGAGCCTAGAGACGGGAGTAGGGGGACCTGTCCAGAGTGACATGACGAAAAGGCTGAAATATGAGTGAGGGTGTTATGGGGTAGATTGAGTGTGTTGACGGATAGGACCGTCCACGTCTCTGTCGACATGCTATTTGTACTCGACTGTATTTCATACACGAAACTCAACGCCTTCGATGGACGCCAATGGATGCGGCCGCCGATCGACGAATCGGCATAAAGTGGGTCGGAATTAGAAGCGTGGTCTGCTGACGCAGCGCACTGGCACATGGCAAGTCCGGTGGATTTCCGAGTACTGTACTGTAGTCAGCAGCATGATGAACCCGAGTGCCCCTAGGGATACTCGTGCTCTAACTAAGAGTGCCAATGGGACAAAGATGTCGACAAAGCCCGCTCAGTGAAGACCGCTCTTCCAGGAACACGGTTGGCCAATGACCAAATTGGTTACAAATTGATCATGTGATTCCGGAATCGCGCGAGGATAATCCCCTGCCAGTTCGACGTGTGGCGAACTTGCTGGCACGTCTGCGACTCGATCAGATGCGGCATCTCGGAAAGGTCATATCCATTGCCCAACGAATTTACCAATTGTATCCACTTTGTGAAGTGGTGCTGCGTGGCACGTGATCATCAATCAACGTGGGTCGCGACCGCGACCCACATCCTCCGTCAGATCGTACAAACAAGCGTACATGTCCACATCTTTCCAGATTTTATACTTCACGCATACCTTTCTAATTCGGGTTGTTGGAAGTACCCACATCGCGCTACAAGGATGTGCCAGCAACTCCTAAGATTTCAAGAGCCACGGTGGGTACGGCGATCTGTAGAAAGCGTCGTCCTTCTTGCTGACCCACTTTGCGCTCTTTCTGGCACGATTTGTCCCCTGGGTGGCACCCATCGGGTCATCCTTCTACCTTGCCGCATGTGGCTTCCATCTATGGAAGGCATTTGCTTATATATCATATATGTTTTGCTATGACCACAAGAATAGCCATGGTCTTCTTCAAGTTTGGCTGGCATGGAGAATATGGCACTTGTGCCGTGCTTGACCATAATACTACTCCCGTTATCTACCTACTACGGTAGTTGCGGGACCTGTGATGACTATGATGATTAGAAGGCTTACTGATGCCGCGTTAATACTGTCATGCGGCTTGGAAGTATTATTAGATAAAGGGTTTGATTCTCCTCTGTCTACGAACGGTGTGCAACGCCCTCTCTGCATAGCACCTACTAGAGAGCAATGACGCATAGATATAACCATCGAGTTCGATGCACAGCACGCATGTAGTACCAGCGGAATCACTGTTGTGAGTTCGTCGCTTTCCTTTTTCCTCGGATCTCGTGTACAACGACAAATCATTCAGATTCAGATGGGTATCAAGATGGACAGCGGATGCTACCGTAAGGACCAGATCGCATCACGTTGCCCGGCATTGATGTGGCACACTAGTTGGTTTGTCACGTTTGCTTCGCACTTCTGTGACTTTGCTCTCCGGATGTTCACAACGATGACCATTTTGTTTCCTCACTGGGTCTCCTCCTCGGGTCATCTCTACGGCGAACTTAAGTTGATTTATCTTTCGTTGAATGCTGGCTACATTTCGCGAGCTTTACCTCTCTTCTGTATGGCTTGGATGATCTTGGATCTTAGTCCAATAAAGTGTAGGGACTTGGCTGTCGAGTCCTCGGAACGCTACACCTTAGCAGATGGCAGGTTATCGATTATCGAGGGTTATCCTTTGCTTGAAGGAGAAGAGCCAGAAGAAGATCAACGATCAACTCCCACCACTAGTGCTGGTTCTCTGCCACGTTCGGACCCATTCTTCAACCCAACGTTTGCGTCCTCTATGTTGGTACCATGCCTAGTCTCAGCTCGGGCCCACAGACGCCTACTGCATAGTCATGCCTGGATTCACCGTCACTACACGTTCAACTGTTCTCTAGCTCCAATTCTCTCCAAGTCCCCATATCTCATTCGTCATACTGCGGACAGTTTCCAAGAGTTTTGGCTGCGGCTCTCGTACCAGCACCCGGCACGTGCTAGACTTCTATACCTTCCTCCTGTGTGCTGACAGCACGAAACCAGACACATACCCATCTGCATGGTCCACCGCTGGGCGATCCTCCGTCGTACCTTGTATTGTGAGTGTTTATGAATTGGGGTCCTTTGTCCTTCACTTGACTTGTGGAGCCATGAGGGGTCATCTCCTTCGTCCTGGAGTTGAGGCAATTTGATTGACCGATCAATTCGGTTCTGTAAGGGTTCTGACTTGCCAGGCGGAAATCATCCTGTGCGAGAATTGGCCACCGAATCAGCTTGCCCCGACACCAATATTAATGGTTACCTTCACGAGACTGCTATCTCGTATCTTGCATGAAAATTCGTTCTTACACAGATCGACAGGATGTGCCTCATTATTTGTAAGGTTTACCGTACAGTACGTGGAGACCCCTAAGTAGCCATCAAAAACTATCGGACACACCCTGTAGGTTTCTGTCTTAATTTTCCGAAGGGGATATCACCACCTGCGCGGGGACGCTGTCATAAACATGCAATGTCAGGCTTCGTCTTTGCGAAGTCTCTGCACTATGCCCCTATTCACAAGTTCAGGGCTCGTAACAGGAAGCTGTATGGGAGTACGCACAATGATATTATGAGGGAAACCAAGTTCAATGGGCTTTGCGCTCTCAATGCGTTGTATTTGTTCGGGAGAGAGTGAGATGTCTAACGCTTGGACATTCTGCTCAAGATGCTCCACCTTTCGTCCACCGACCAAGGGGAACACATATGGAGTCTTGTGCAAGAGGTACGCGATCGCAACTGGTCAACACGACGCCTCAGCACGACTTTACCCTCACTCATCTTAGAGAGATAACGCACCGGCAGTAATACTCTCTGCTCCGACCTCCTTTGCTATCTGCTCGAGTACGTGGCACACCTTTCTCTCTTCTTCCGTGCGCTCCCAATTTGGACCGAAGACTGTGCGGCCCTTTTCTCCGGTCTCGCGCCGACGAGCCTCCTCCGCATCTGAGCGGATCTTTCCTCCGCCGAGCACATCATAAGGCGCAAGGGCAAGCCCTTCAGCTCTCGCCATAGGAATTATGTCACGCTCAACCGAGCGCTCGAGTACGCTCTATTTTCCCTGATAGATCGAAAATGGTGTCAGTCCGTGTTCCTTCGCGTATTGGTTCGCCTTGGACACGACCCATGCTGGTGCGTTCGATATTCCCTGTCATGCGCTACAAGTAAGGATACAGTCAACAAGAAAGGGGTGGAGCAACAGACCAAATAGAGTACTTTTCCTTGCACGACTAGGTTATGAAGCGCATTCAGGATCTCTTCAACTGAGGAGGTCCAATCCCACCAATGAACATACAAGATGTCGATGTAAGATGTGCGTAATTTCTTCAGGGATGCCTCGACGGAAACGCGGAGACACTTTGCGTGGTTTCCGGAGTAGTTCACCTTGTGGGTAATACCATCCTGGCCTCGCTTGAAGTTGGTTGTATACTGGTGGTGGCATCAGTACATTTGTTGGCATTCAGTTGGAAAAGGTTTGTAACTTGCCTTGGTTGCGATGACGAGTTGGTCTCGGATGCCTCTTTTCTCCGCCCACTCGCCAATGAATTGTTCGGATGTTTCGTCTTGGCTAGAGTTAAATGTGAGCTTATGGGCCGCAAGGTAGGACATCACTATTCAAGGCGTACTAATTACCGGCCGTGTCGATGAAATTTCCCTTTTAATGTGCGGTTTATTTGAGGTTAATATAAGGAACGTAAGATTGACCTACACCGAGATCGAAATAGGCGTCAAGGAGTTTGAAGGAACTCTCCTTATCCATGGAACCCATGCCAAGATCGCCCCATTTATCTCCGATACTCATCGCGCCTAATTGGATCGGCGAGACCCGCACACCGGCGAGGGGTGACAGGGTACGATAGCGAGCAAGCTTAGAGACAGGATTTGGGGGAGCTGTCCACAGTGACATGGCTAAGAGGCTGAAATGTGAGTGAGGCTGCTATGCAGTGAAGTTGGGTGTGTTATGTTGACAGATGATATCGCCAACAGCCCTGTCAACGTGCTATTTGTACTCGACCGTGACTGTGCGCCACTGGCATGTGCTAAGCTTAAAGCTTTTGATAGATGTCATGACCTATGCCACGACGAATCCAGTCCTCGATCGGTATCAAGTGGGTCGCTAATATCACCAGCAGCCGTGATGCTGAGCCGTTACTATATTGGGGCAGAAGTCCGCTGGAAGGTGTGGGTCATCCGAGTCGCGGACCCATGCCGCATTGACGCTAGCGCGCGAAAGTGGGTTTACTGGGGGGCTCCTTGAACCGTTACCACCACCATGGACGGTTTTACCACGACCAACTTTGGCGTGGCAAGGCATCACAAAGGACACACCATCCCCCCCACCTGCATGAGAATAAAACAACCTCGAGACTAGAGTCCCTCATTAGTGTGATACCCCCATAGGACGCGCAACTATCCACAGACCTGCCGGAAAACCCAGCGAGCCACTCCGGCGACCGGAAAAGATGCCCCCTCTCACTCGATGGAACCTGGCTCTCCGGGGCACGCTCCTAGAGGGCTATGTACCCACAACGAACCTGAGATACCCCCCCGTAGCAGACCATAGTCTCTAGAACTGGAAATAGCCTCAGGACACCTAGCATAATGCACCAAACGCTGGCCACGTCTCAGGAACACCAACAGTCACCAACCTGCTGCTCCCTCACAGGAAATCACATCCATTCTTCCAGTGAAATATCAGGCCATCACAAACCCTCTTCCCGAACCTTCACAGCCACGGCGCCCGAGAACCAAACCACCACCCCACAACCTACATGAAATAAAATCAAGGTGGCTTCACGCGATAAACCCGAGACTCACTGATGACAGAATTGCAGCATCAAAAATCAAACGAAACAAAGGGTTCACCAGACTTGTGTCGAACACCTGGGAGAAAGTCCTGAGCAAAGAAAGCGACCTCCCGAACAACTGGATGAATATGCGTGAGGTTTTAGTGGGTAGTAGTCACCGGTGATAAGCCGTAACCTGAGTCCCACACTATCCCCACACGGGATGTGCATAAAGGCATTTTCTCCTCACCTCCGGTCCCAATGGTCCGGCTTCAGCGCGCCACATGGGGCTGACGCTCGTCTCCCGCCATGCGGCATGTATTTCGTCTTGATAGGTTAGTTATAGTAGCTACTTATTAAGAAATACATCGCTTTCAAAAAAAAAAAAAAAAAAAAAGAAAGTGGGTTTACTGTATGGCACGTGATCGTCTGTCATCAGGTGCTCCACATCGTATAGTGCCGCGTTGCATCAGAACGTACAAGTTTACGCTGGCCATCGACATCTCTTCTCCCATCGACATTTCATAGTCCGACCATACCTTCAAATTCCGTTTCATCGAAAGTCCTACATTACAGCACAAGGACGTGCCAGCAACACCCGGCGGCCCCGAGGGTCTAAAACTAAAGCCTCGGTGCCACAGCCTATGGCATGGACAACATCCGCCTTCTTTGCCGATACGCTGTACTCTCTCTAGGACAATTGATCCCATGGTCCTCATATCCCTCGTTTTTGTATGTTGTGTGATTTTTGGAATCACTACTGGATTCATTGTCTGACGAGGGGCCAACATAGCATTCGCACCGTGTCTGCTACTGGTGTGCTACACACACACACTGCAATGCGATGTCCATAGGAGAGCAGAGACATGTACATCATGTACGGGGATAGCTCAAAATACTGTCGGACCCATGTACAAACGGAATCACCGCAGTGAGCCTTCTCTTCGGACCGTGCATCCAGATGAGGTAAATGATAGATGCTTCAGTAAGGACCAGATTGCATCGGGATGGGTAGGATTGAAGGGGTCACATGGTGTGGTTGGTTTATCACTTCGCTTCGCACTTCGCTGACTGTGCGAAACGTGTCCGGTTCAATTCCGGATGTGTCCACAATGGATGGCCGGCCGTTTTTGTTTTCTTCCCTGGGTCCTCCTCGCGACATCTCTACGCCGACCTTGGTTTTGCGATTTATCGAATCTAAATATTCAATTCTTGCGCCTTACCTCTCATTTTGGTGGCATGATTCGTGGTCAATCAATACCGCTTTGGCGGAGCTTCGTGTATGAATGAGTTTCCTTTCACTCTGAGCCTGGGACTGTTTGAGACTCGACTTTTCGATGCGTCTTCGGGCAGTTTTGCGATGTCAAACTGGACTGCTAGCCAATCCATTGTTCTGCTGTCTTATAGGCGGTCGTGCTGCTTCCTCTGCGCCATTGGAGTCTCGACATAACTTCCTGTGAATTAGCTGGCCTAATTTCCCCGTATCTTAACGCCGTCATGGAGCCCGTCATCAGCATTACTGCACCCACACCTACCGATTTTAAACCCAACGTTCATGGGCGCATATACAGGACTACTACCTTCTTCGCCGATGCAGCCCTGTTCGACATGGTACGCCGCTTCACCTCACTTCACGCTGAATTCTCGCGCACTCAAAAGCATGTACCATGCAGGATGGAACGCTGACGGATTCCATCGCGGCGGTTGAGGCGGCGTGGACCAGAGTGGCGCGCGAAATCGGCGCCGATCCCGCGTTCGTGATCGCGGCGACGCACGGCAAGCGCGCGATCGACAACCTGGCGCGCTTCAAGCCGCATCTTTGCCCGCACGAGCTCAGTGCAGCCGTGAATGACTTCGAGCGTACCATCCTCTTCTATGCCGATGCGTACGCGCGTGACCGCGCGGGCTCGGGCGCAGCGGGCAGTTCTACGCCGTCGCTATTGTCCGACGCCGGCTCCAGGCCCAGCTCGACGGGCAGTTCGTGCGCGTCTTCGCCGGTGCAGAGCGCGATGGAGTCGACGGAGCAGCTTGTCGTCGTCCCTGGGGCGCGGACCGAGCTCGCGGACGAGCTAGCTGCCGCTCTGAGCGCGGCTGCAATGCAGGGGAGAGAGGAGAAGAGCGAGAGGGAGTGGGAGCTCGAGGCCGCTCAGGTGGATCGCGCCGTGCGCGTTCTGCCCGGCGTCAAGGCGTTGCTCGCATCAATTCCGGAAGGTCGTTACGCTGTCGCTACATCCGGAGCAAAGACGTACGGTGCGTTTCTTCACACTCTCCCTGTCCCTGCCGTTTCGATCGCGACTGAGCTGGGCTGACGTACGAAACCTTGTATTAACATGTCTTATTTGCAGCGCATGGCTGTCTTTCTCGAGTGGGAATCACCCCGCCTAAAGTGACCATCACAGCAGACGACCCACGCCTCCGCGCGGGCAAGCCTGCACCGGACCCGTTCCTCCTCGCGGCCGGGTGCCTCGGCTACAGTGCCTCGCGCTGCGTCGTCTTTGAAGATTCGCCGAACGGCATCAGGGCTGGCGTCGCAGCGGGCGCCATAGTCGTTGCCGTGTGCACGAGCCACTCGCGCGAACAGATCGGAGAGTGTGGCGCGCACTTTGTGGTGGAGAATTTGGAGGATGTTCGCTGCGAAGAAATAGAGACGGATGAGGGAATGGGCCTGATGTTTACAATCGAGCATTAAAGTAGGGCGTGTGATATCACCGGATGGCGATGGGTCCCAAGAAATATTCAACGCAGCTCTGACCCTTTCCACAATTCCATTCCAATTGCGTGAGGTTTACCAGTGAGGGTTATGATCACGAGACGATCACCTCAGGTGCACGTGATGTGTTTGATACGGCCCCAGGTCTTTTAAAATAACTTTCCATCTGACAAAACTCGGAGCCCACGAGACTACGTCTACAAGTCTTACTTGAAGCGACCTCCAACATGATTTCATCGGACGAAGCACTTTCAAACGTATTCTTCCGGGTGCGGACTCTGCGTTCGTGATTGTGGCGACGCATGGCAAACGCGCGATCGACAAACCCGCACACTTCTGGCCACATCCTTCGAGTTTGAGTTCAGCGCAGCTGCGGACGAGTTTGAGCAATCATCCTATTCCATGTTGCGTATGCGCGCGACCGCGCGGGTTCTGGCCCAGCGGGCAGTTCATGCACGTCTTTCGGCTCTTCGCTGGTGCAGAGTGCAACACGGTCGGCGGAGCGGCTTGTCGTCGTCCTTGGACAGCGGGCGCAGCTCGGGACGAGCTCGCTGCAACCCTGGGCGCTACCGCAGGGGGGGGAGGGGACTGGCAGGTGTTGAAGATGAAAGAGATGGAAGAACCACCTGCCCGAGCCTGGTCTGCACGTGCACGTGCACAGGTATTATCGTTCAAAGTCCACTTCACTGGCACCAGTCACTTGGCACACTGAAGCGAGGATGAAGGTCTCGCCAGTGCGATCGCAAGGCAGATCCGAGTCCAGAAAAGATGGAGAGGAGGGAGGAAAGATGATAAAAGGATAGCGCTGATAAAGAGAAGATGGTAGGGATCACGTACGCGTGATGAAAGGGGAACAAGAAGTTCCTAGTAAACAAGATCGACGCTTGGTAGGCTTGGTGGCTCAGGCGGAGCGGCGAAGGTTGTTGGCAAGGAGAATGGGAAACGCAAACTTAGGCGATGGCACGCGGGAGTGAGGAGAAACGCGAGGGGAATCTACTATTCAATCAGGCAAATCCAATCCTATATACACGCAAGCCACTAGTAAACTACCAGAGACTGTCCGCAACGTCCGAATCTAGGGTAAGCAAATGAACAAACCAAAGACGAGGGAGCACAGGAGGGAGCACAGGACACGGCTAAGGACGAAATGGAAAATATATGAGAGGGAAAGAGATAATCGGAATCGGAAATGCGTAGGAGCACAGGACGAGTGAGCATGAAAGGAAGGGGATCAAAGTGGTGAGAATTATAGGCCAAAAGCAGTATAGTACAATTACCAGAAAGAGGGAACAACAATAGGGAAGGAGTAGACCGGAGGCACATCAATTCCGAAATCCATTGCGCGGAGAGGAGGTCGCGTCGAAGGTGAGGTCGTGTCGTCCGAGGCTGGGGGTGAAGACAAAGGGGAGGCGATACGTCAGAGTGGAAGGAGTTACAGAAGCGATGGCAGTGGAGTGAGCAGGCAATGTTGACGAGGAGTCCTTTCCACGGGCAAAGGTCACGGTGTGTGGCTCACCTTACAACACCATAAGCAGGATCGCGAGCCCTTAGGCCTTACCTCTTACCGGACCACGTTGACTTCAACGTTTCAATTTTCAATAGCCGAATGACACCGCACAGGATCGCGAAATGGAACCATGTCGGGGGATACTGTGCATTAATTGTACAGCGTCATCGCGTCATCATTGGTGGGTTCAAGATCTGACATCACATGAAGTTGGAGGGCTAGTTCCATGCTACAACTTGAACATGACAGTGACCGGGAGCGAAGTGCATGACCCCTACATACAGGCGTCACCCCTCCACTATAAATTTACCAGGCCAGAACGTCACTGACGGGTCGAGTTGCTCTCTCCCAGCGCTGACTCGGATAGCACGTTCTGCTTTTCCTATGCTTACCCTAGCTTTCATCTACTTCTTGTTCAGTGCTCGATCAGCGCTGGCTGCCCCATCTGTCACGAGGCCATGGGTTTCCACCGGCTATTGCAATGCGCCCCACGTAAATGCCTCTCACTACAACCCTCCGTCGGGAGGCGCACAACTTGTCCATGTTAGCGTCATGATGAGGCACCACAAGGTAATTGTTAGCCCTAGAGGTGCCTTGTCAACGTGCCAATAGAGCTGAAATCCCAACAGCGCGCGCCCGTCGCCTTGGTCCCGAATGAGCGTGGGATTAACGAAGGTACAGAATGGGATTGCTCACACGTGAGGCAATTCATCTATGACAGTGGCGGCGCACGTCTGTCGCATTCTGTGACTACGCCACCCGATCATCCCTTCGCACAACAATTGTGGGCTGGTACTTGCGAAGAAGGTCAGCTCACAGCCGGTGGTTTTCACGACTCGAAGATTCACGGAAAGGTATGCGGTTTTCTCTTGGTTATCCTATCAGCGAGGAGTGATGCTTCTGTAACTGCAAGGACCTCTGGGGGTTGTATCATGATCGGCTCCGCTTTTTGTGCGCCGTTAGTCCCAGAGAGATCGGCGTACGTACGACATACATCGACCGAACAAAGCACGTGGCCAGCGGCGTCCTCGCTGGCATGGACCCCTTCGCTACCAAACGCCCGTGGACCGTTTACGCACAACCCCAGAGAGAAAGTATCCTTTATATGCACGCTATGGTATGATATCTGACTGCGAGTTCAGATTGATTCCCTTGTACCGAACTACAAGTGTCCTCGTGCAGATGCCCTCCTCAAGGCCGCGCAAACGGCCCCCTTCTGGCAGGACATTTGGGAGAAGAATTCAGCGTTGAAAGGGCGCATCGATTCCGTGCTGGGAACGACGAACTCCAGCGCAGTTTGGCCGTACACTTGTAAGCGCTCACGTTGTCAGCACTGACCTCCTCTGACCGCGCAGCTTAGTTGCCTTTTACCAAGATGTTCTGACAGCCCGTGTCTGTAACGATCACCCACTCCCCTGTAATACTGCAGGTAAATGCGTTTATGAAGAAGACGCCACAAAAATCTTCGAGTTGTTCGACCTTGAGGCCGAGTGGGTGTCATTTAGGGTAGTCCTGTGGATCATGTTTTGCTGAATATATTGACAGCTACATATGGCACCAAGCAGAACATGCCACCGAATACAATCAACTAACCTTTGGTCAGCCTGACCCTCCCGGATAACCTGTTGATAATTGACGCGAGGGACAACAGGAGTGATGTTCTCTGAGCTAGCGGACGCTCTCAGTGCACCGGAGCGCCGTCTCGCGTTGTATGTCGCCCACGATACCTCCATCGTGCGCCTCGCAGCAGGGCTTGAAATATTCCCCTTGCGCTGGCCCAGACTTGGTTCTGAAATTGTCATCGAGGTACGCAGTTGAAGACTGGCAGTCGATGGTTGGACTCAAGCGCTCTAGGTATGGGATGCAGGACATAGGAGGCTGTTTGTCCGGGTGCTCTATGATGGAGAACTCATAGATTCTCTCAGTTGGGTGCCCCTTGACGATTTCATAGGTCACCTGAGGAAGCAAGTTCCGGACCGCCTATTCGAGAGGTGTCAGTCGGTGTCGGGTAAAGCTGAAGGCGAGTGGTATGTGGGGGCTCCTTTCACTGTGCAGCAGTCCAGGTCATACCAGGCTCCTTCTTCGTAATGGCTTTCCTGAAAAAGTGTCCGAAAAAGTTGCAATTGATTATCATGGGTGCTTCGACTGACGAGGTACACGCAGATAGTTCACCTGACACCGCCTCTACTCAGATCCATTGTATGAAGTAGATAAGAGGGTTAATCCCCTGTGCATTCCGGTCTGCCAATGATGTATCGCCCAGTTCGTACAACGCCGCGACGGGTATCATCGTAGTTGCCACGCACGTCATATGGCAGTCACGTGAATTGTTTTCAGAACTCTTTGTTTGGCACAATACCCACGCTCAACTCGCTGAATCGAACCCCTGTGGCGTCCGCGGTCTGGGGATGGGAGACCTTGAATGTAATCCCCTTCATCTTTGTCGTCTTGCCCATATGTACTTCGCTCAATCAATTTATCCGCGGAATTGGTGAAGACGTGTGGACACAGATCACATGAATCGAACAAAGGGAGAATTTGCGTACGCCTTTTCGTGAGGGTCCTCACTGTGTCCACCCAGGCGCTCCGCTGAGAAACGTTAGTCATTCATATTCAATAGAAGCAGGCTTCGAATTTAAGGTGCTCACAAGGAGTTGCTCGTTGAACGCCGACCGACAACGTCGTCAATCACATCCAACTTGGCTCAGCTACCTCTACCCCCATAACGTTACAGCACCGCGGGCGAACGACTTGGCTGATTCTCACATATGCCAAGACTCGACCGCCCACAGCGTTAGATCCACCGCCCATTTCAGCAAATTGGGACTGGCCCAAATTGAGCCATCCTTCCCACATAACCAACGTGCGCAACGTGTGCCAAGATTCTCCCGTGCTCCGTCAGACTCTCCCAACCGCCCTCCGAGTCATGATACCCCTGCTATCCATCGTGGATTTTCTCTTTATCCTTTCTGTCCTCGTCACTCTTAGGGCACTCCACAACCATCGGAAGCGAAGAGGGTTATCATATCCTCCTGGCCCACGACCTTTACCCATCATTGGCAATTTGCTCGATATCCCAAGAGAATCCTCCTGGCTCGTGTATACCCCGCTCGCGAAGAAGTATGGTACGTCATACAACTTTCTGGAGGTTTCGTTACACATGAAACTTGTAGGCGATGTCATGTCTTTCCACGTCCTTGGACGAGTCATCGTCATACTAAGCTCCACCAGGGCCACGAAAGATCTGCTCAAGAAGCGCGGGAATATCTATTCCGATCGTCCCGTGATTCCCTTCTTCGAAATGTACGCGCTTAGTCCCAATGATTTCCTTCACTTCTTACTGATGTATCTCAGGATGGACGTGCACCACGTTTTACCATTCGCAAGTAATGGGGCGAGTTTCCGTCTTGCGCGCAAGATCGCCGAACGGGGCTTTCGGCCCGCGTCGCTCGCGCAGCACTGCACCTTACAAGAAAGGAGGGCCCATGTCCTCGTCACCCGCATGTTAGAAACCCCACAGGAGTGGGTAGCCCACGTTGAACTGTCAGGCCATCTTTGTCCTGAAATCCGGGCCATATCCCTCAATTATGTTCCAGATTCCAGGGCGAACAACTCCTTGCTATGACCTACGGTCACGAAGTTAAAGGGCCAGATGACAGGTTCCTAGACGCTGCCAAGAAACTATCCAATCTTGCGTGTAGGGCGTCCCTTCCTGGTTCACTTTTGGTCAATGAGTTGCCTTTCTGTACGTCTGTCCTCCGGGTCTTCTATGCGTGGCGCCCATTTACCGGAAATGCTACCTAGTAAGACATATCCCCGAGTGGTTACCGTGGTTCAGCTACAAGCCATTGGCCCTTTTTGGCCATACCTTAGCAGAAGAACTCCGGAATGGGCCTATGCAATTCGTGAGGGACAGCATGGTAAGCAGTGACTTGCGCATGTTGCGTGGCGAAAGGGCTCACAATGCCCCGCATAGCTTAATGGCACGGCATCGCCCTCTATTGTATCCGAAGCTCTCATAGAGTCAGACAAACTAAGTGGGTCTGGACGCGAAGCACACGAGAGGGTGATCGCCGAAACCCTAGGAACCATGGATACAGGTCCGTTAAGCCCCTTGCTGGATGGTCTATTTCTAATAATTATCTTCAGCCGGGACTGACACTGTATGGCAGACGCGCCTGAGACTGCTTCGCTTCGACATGCTCAGGTCTAATCTTTCTATTTATCTAGATCGTGTCGTCGATGATGTCGATGATGCTCGCTGTCATGCTTCATCCCGAGCTGCAGAGGAGGGCGCAGGACGAGATTGACACCGTCACGGGGCGCTCACGATTTCCGACCCTCGAGGATCGTCCCAAGTTATCGTTCGTCGATGCCATGTGTAGGGAAGTCTTAAGGTGGAGGCCTGCTGCCCCTTTACGTAGGTCGAATCAGTAGCGCCTCCAGCGCGGCGGCTACACGTGTCCATCATTCACAGATATACCCCACGCGGCCACAGAAGATCGTGTGTATGAGGGATACTTCATACCAAAGGGTGCGATCTATTACTGAATAAGCCCCCGACATGCTTTCTGATGCACGTTTGACTAGGTGCTTGGTTGATGGGAAATATATGGTATGACATATTCACTCGGCCTTCCTTAGTAACCTACATTGGCGTTGGTCGCAGGGCAATCTTACATGACCCGAATGTGTATCCAGAGCCGGAAGTCTTCAATCCCGAGCGATTCCTCAATCGAGATGGAACTTTGCGCGAGGATCCCACGCTGGCAACAGTATTCGGATTTGGAAAGCGCGTCTGTCCTGGGAAGCATTTAGTTGATGTGACACTCTTCATCTTTGCCGCGACTGTGCTGTCGGTCTTTCATATCGCAAAAGGGAGCGATCCCGCTCGTGGGCCATTTGAATACACATATTCAGGGGGTCTTGTGAGGTGGGTTCGCCGTTTCTCTTCGGTTTCGAGACCAATAATTGTTATGACCTCTAGTCGTCCAAATCCGTTCCCTTGCTCCATCACTCCAAGGGACAATGTTGCAGAAGCGCTTATTATAGGCGCAGACGCTATCAGAGTTTGAGCCATTGAGGTAGTTCGCATTTGTTTCTTGTAAGGGATTTACCAGACTGTATGCTTCTGGGTGTATGACACTACTCAGTACTGGTTGAGGTGTAATATTGTTATACATTCTTCTTTGGCTTTTGTATTTTGAGCGTTCGTAGAAGGGTACAGTATCAGATCCCTTGCGGGTTACTGACGGATTGACGCATCGTCTAGCTGGAGAGTGTGTGAGAGACTTATTGCGAGTAGTGTGCAGTTCGGTGCATCTACGATTTTACTCCAGCATCCCTGAGTCGGCTGGTGTCAAGCACCACCTCGAAACCGTGCTCCCTTTATCTTACAGGTTTTTATTTCGCCACGAAAGGGATGGGATTATCACCGCTCCCTTCCCTTTTCACCTTTTTCTTGCTCTTTCTTATCTTATAGCTAAGTTAATGGTCTCTCAATGAGTATCCCCCCTTCATCTTTCTAGAAATCTCCTTGTTCTTCCTTTGCCACATCTACTACCCGGTGGCATTTATATGGAGGGTGATAAATATCAGTGATGTCATCAGTCCTGGTCTCACCCTTGCACGACACCCGTCATATTATACTGACCTGGCATACTTGATGGTTCAAACCGAGGGAAGGGACACGGGGTTTCCAAGGGGAATCGACGTAGGCTCTAAACGTAAAGGGATCCATCCCCTGCTCCGGGTAATCGACATCTAGTACAGATTGTAGTTGTGGATGCACCGAGATCTTTCACGAAATCACATATGTCAGGGACCACCACCTATTCGCCTCAGTGCCGCTGGCGTGGAGATGCTCCAGTCCTATACCATTGATTCATGTCGCAGTAAGGCAATCGAGAATAGTGAGCTTGAGAAGGCGAGAAGTGGCGAAGAAACGACACATAGAGGTGAGTTCTATGACACAAGCAGACCGGGGGAGAGAAAAGACAAGCGAAAAGTCAACGAGTAAGACCCTGTTCGGGATGGAGATAAAACGCGTGATGCGAACAAAGCGAAGAGACCGGGACGGAAAGGAGGTAATCGATGAGTGTCGAGTCAAGGGCTTCTCGGAAGCCAGGCAAACACCAGTCAGCATGGCCACACATTGGCAGCTCTAATAGGCTTTAAGCATTCGGGGCGATAACGAGAAGAGGTACTGTACTGACACAATTTTTTAGACCAGCGCGATCTTGGGATGCTCACGCGCATCCTTTAAGGTTGCAGGCATGTGGGGTCTAGATAGCTGGGTGTCAAGACACGGGAAAACTGCGGCTGGGTGGTGGCGGAATTTGATGGGGTGGTAAGGTGAGCCTTCTCGGGCGGCAACAGCCTTCACCGCGGAAATCAATGGCACAATCTCGGGAATTTCCGCGCAGTTCGCTTCCTATTTTTCCCAACTCAACGAGAACGCTTCAGTGTCTGGCAGGTGGAGGACACGCAGAGTAGGCTTAGTCAGTGGCGTACAAGTTTGTCTAGTAGTCATCGCTAAGGACAATGAACGAGAATGTCAAAAAAAAAAGGCTTCGGCGTCTAGGGTAGGGTCAGTTGGTCGGCACTGTAGTAATCTGTCTCTAGTTATCCATATGACGAGGTTGGGTGCTTCAAAGGAAGGCACTTTATCCGCTTCCCTTTTTCGTGTCGTAGAGGGTGGCGGAAGCTCTCTGATACCGTGGCTGTATCGGGCACTTTCTCCGAAACTCACATTCTTTGAACTCCATCCTCATCATCTAATCTCAAAAGAGCAATAAAGTAATCCCTGCAGGTCTGTGCACCGCTTGTACCCATCTGCCAGATCTAACCCCAACATGTACTGACATACGTGATAATACTTATAGTGTTCCCTGCTTACTCCGTGAATTGGGATTTCATCGCCCACGAGGTCATGGCCTACTTGACCTTGCTTGTCGATCTTTTCGCTGTGCTGTTATTCCTCGCTTCTATCCAAGTGATTCACGACTATCGAAGGCGTGGAGGGCTGCCCTATCCCCCCGGTCCCCGACCCAAACCAATTGTTGGCAACCTTCTCGATATCCCCAAGGACTTTTCCTGGGTTGCATACGCTCAATTTTCGAAAACATATGGTACCTCTGTTTCTTTGTCAGTCTTTTCAGAACGTCCGTTCTGACGACAATACCAGGGGATATCATGTCATTCCGTGTGTTCGGACAGGTCATCATCGTGTTGAACTCCATCAAGATAGCCAAGGACTTACTCGAAAAGAACGGAGATATTTACGCTGATCGCCCAGCCATTCCATTCTATGAGATGTGTGTGGTCGGACGTTTGAGGGATGACCTCGACTGATATCGGCTAGGATGGGGTGGCAGTGGGTTTTGGCAACTACAAGAGGTGATGAATGTTGGCGCCGGGGACGTAAACTCCTCGATCGTGGCCTTCGACCGGGAGCCGTAGCCTCACATCGCCCAATGCTACAGACGAGGGCGCATGTATTCCTTTCCCGGCTATTGACAAACCCGCGCCAATGGGAGGCCCATATCGAACTGTCAGTGAATCTCCCCTCTGTCCTTATTAGCTCCTGAATTGTTTGGAAACTTTTCAGCCTGCAAGGGGAATCAATTCTCGCCATGACATATGGTTATGAAGCCCAGGAACACGATGATAGAATGATCGACGCTTCTAAAAGGATGAATAAATTCGGGACAGAAAAGGTCCTTCCGGGTGCTTTGCTTGTGAATTACCTTCCTTTCCGTATGTCATCTTAGTCTGGCCCTTTCACAACATGATAGGCTTACGCCGTGGCCTTCAGTACGCCACATTCCCGAATGGCTGCCATGGCTTAGCTATAAGCCATTAGCGCGTGTTGGCCATAACCTAGGGAACGAGGTCCTGTACCCACCGCTGCAGTTTGTAAAGGAAAGTATTGTAAGTGATATTTATCTTGACATCATAGCTTATCAGAGTAACCCCAATAATTTGTCGCAGTTCCATGGTACTGCGCTACCCTCGCTTGCTCTCGAATATCTCCAAGAGGTGGACAACCTTAAACTCAGTGGTTCTGACCAGGAGGAGGCAGAGGAAACGATTGCTGAGGTTTTAGCCTCGCTTTATTCCGGTACGTAACGCCTACCGACAGTGATTGTTTGATCTGGTTGAAATCATTTTCCGTTTTCCGCGACAGCTGGTGCCGATACCGTGAGTTGATGGACAACTACCCTCAAATCTGTATGTACTTACGAGCCTGAGCGTCATCCACCAGACCGTTACAGCCATCAAGTCGTTTCTCATTGCGATGCTGCGTTATTCCGACATACAGCAGAAGGCCCAGGACGAACTTGATTCCGTCATAGGCAGAGATCGGCTCCCAACCTTCGAGGATCGTCCCAGATTACCATTCATTGATGCAGTCTGCAAGGAAGTTTTGAGATGGAATCCTGTCGCCCCTCTTGGTGCGTTGGACGGTTGCTCATGTGAGGATTCTGAGTGGCACCTCATATATGACATCCTCACTGGAAGCTCTCCCACACGCGGCCACAAAAGATGATATGTATGCGGGTTTCTTCATACCAAAGGGTGTGCCCTATTCCTTGAACGAATCTGTTTACCCACTCATATGTTTTCAGGCGCGATGGTGATTGGAAATTCATGGTAAGCTGTATTCCGTGTGGTGTCAAGTAGCTTGAACTATTTACAGGGCCATGCTACATGACTCTACCTTGTATCCCGAGCCGGATATCTTCAAACCAGAAAGATTCATCAATACAGATGGGAGCTTGCGGGATGATCCGAACCTGACATCAGCGTTTGGATTTGGAAAGCGGATCTGTCCCGGAAGGCACGTTGTTGATGCAGCGTTGTTCATCGTAGTCGCATCTTTGTTCTCTGCGTTCAACATTGAGAGAGGGGGAAACGGTGAGGGTGGGCTTTATGATTACACATTTACAGGTAATGCTGTCATAAGGTAATTGTCCCATACTTCTCTAGGGCCTTTGAGAGGTTGATAGTCCTTGTAGTCGCCCCAACCCGTTTTGGTGTTCCTTCATCCCTAGAGATACAAAGGCACGAGAGCTTATTCTTGCTGATAGTATGGCACGCTAATGAACTATCACGTTCGAATCTCTGTCGAATATTCTGTTATTATGTTCGCTGAAGTACTGGTACTAAAGTATTTTACGTCTCACATGTGGCGTGCATTTCAATTCGTGTGAGGGCGTAACTTGTTGGCCTTGGAATTTGAAGGTAAAACCATGGCGTGCCAGTGGTGGTGTCATTGTACTACCAAAAGTACTCCAGTCCTTGTGGCGGCGATTATCGGTTTCAACCCGGTCCGGTATCATGTGACCTGTACTTGACGTGCGTTGGAACATTGAACGCACAATACGTGTCTACCATGATGGAAGCTAAAGCCGCCCTGATAGAGAACGTGACCTACCAGTAGTATTTGAACCTAGGCTATGGCAGAAATGAAGGGTTGGAACTTCTATCTGCCTGTCTGTTCTCCCACGCTAACCCAAGAAACGTAGAACCGGAACTTGAACCGGAAAGAATTCGTATGACGAAGAGACAAGAAGAACTACTAGTAAAAGGAATATCATGGAAAGGTTTATCTGTATCGTCGTAGAACGCTTTGCGTGGCTTCAGGGCTGTGTGTGCAGTCAGTGTAGAGTCCTCGCCTCGCCACCCATTATTGGCTGATTCACCCAGCGGTTGGTTTGTTCCTGTGTGGGATATACTGCTGGCGGCGCGTATAGATTTCGCTCCCCGCTATATCGGAGCCCTCCGGCGCCTCCGAGTCCCATACCCTGCGTACGGACGTCAATATCTGAGTCACCCGCACTGCTGGCGCATTCCCTGTGTGCCCGAGCGGCATGAATGCGCCCATTACACTTCCGAATATGGTATTATTATGAGATTATGACTACTTTCAGGCACATGAGCGATGTGCTCACGTTGTTTTTGCCGATGGACAGAATCAGATTAGGGTGGTATAAAAGCCCCGTGGATTTTCTGATGTGAACGACGTGCGAGATCATGACCTCTTCGACCTTCCTCGTCAGTCTTTTCTCTGTGCTGTTATTCCTCGCCTCAATATGGACTATCCATGGCTATCGAAGGCGTGGAGGACTATATCCGCCTGGCCCTCGACCCCTCCCAGTGCTCGGCAATCTTCTTGATATCCCCAAGGACTTTTCCTGGCTTGCGTATGCTCGATTTTCGAAAACATATGGTACGAGAACATCACTCTTTTGCAGGACGTCCTTTCTAACAGCAATGCCAGGGGATATCATGTCATTCTGTGTTTTTGGGCAGGTCATCGTCGTGTTGAACTCCAACAAAGTAGCCAAGGACTTGCTCGAAAAGAATGGTGATATCTATTATGATCGCCCTGTCATCCCCATTCATGAGATGTGGGTGGTCAGATCACTGGGACAATATGTTAATTAACATCTGCTAGGATGGATTGGCAGTGGGCCTTGCCACTTTCCAGAGGTAACGAACGTTGGCGTCGGGGACGCAAGCTTCTTGATCGTGGACTTCGACCGGGTGCCGCGGCCTCACATCGCCCGATGATACAAACGAGGGCCCGTGTACTCCTTTCTCGATTACTGACAAACCCGCACCATTGGGAGGCCCATATCGAGCTGTGAGTAGCGTTGCCTTGTGTCCCATTCCACCCATCAGGCTGAATCATTGCTAAACGTTTAGCTTCCAAGGAGAATCAATCCTTGCGATGACATATGGCTATAAAGCGCAGGAGCACGGGGATAAAATACTTGATGCTGCCCAAAGGTTGAATAAGTTTGCGATAGAAACGATCCTCCCGGGTTCTTTGCTTGTGAATTATCTTCATTGCCGTATGTAATCCGGCTTTTTTCACGCCAGGACTTACCACCTGTCCTTCAGTACGCCACATCCCGGAATGGCTCCCCTGGCTTAGCTACAAACCACTAGCACGCATCGGCAATAATCTGGGGAACGAGGTCCTATACCCACCGCTGCAGTTTGTAAAAGAAGGCATCGTAAGAAATCATTTGCCTGGACATCACATCTTCTCAAATGGCCCCAAATTATGTTGCAGCTCAATGGGACCGCGCTTCCTTCGCTTGCTCTAGACAATTTTCAGGAGGTCGAGAGCCTGAAATTAAGTGGCTCTGAACGTGAGAGGGCAGAGGAGACGATTGCTGGAGCTCTTGCGTCGTGTTTTTCCGGTCAGTACCCTTTTCAGTGCTTAGATCTAGTTGAGACAATATCCTACGACAGCCGGGGCCGATACCGTAAGTCGGTATACCTTCAAACCCATATGTGTATGGGAGCCTAAGCAGCATCCATCAGACTGCTTCGGCAATGAAATTCTTTTTCGTGGCGATGTTGCTTTACCCTGACATACAGCAGAAGGCCCGGGACGAACTTGATTCTGTAATAGGCAGAGATCGACTCCCTACCTTCGAGGATCGTCCCAGATTGCCATTCATTGACGCGGTGTGCAAGGAAATTCTGAGATGGCGTCCTGTTACACCTCTTGGTGCGTTTAACAGTTGGTCATACGAGGTTTCTGAGTGGCACCTCATGTATGGCATCCTCGCTGTCAGCTCTCCCACATGCGGCCATGAAAGATGACATCTATGATGGCTTCTTCATACCGAAGGGTGGGCCTTAGTTTTGGACCACGATGTTTGGTCTTTGCTTACACATATTTTTCAGGCGCAGTGGTGATTCCAAATTCATGGTAAGCTATATTCCCTATGATCTCAAGGTAGCTTGAACGGTTTTCAGGGCGATGCTACATGACCCTACCTTGTATCCCGAGCCGGATATCTTCAAACCAGAACGATTCATAAATACAGATGGGAGCTTGCGGGATGATCCAAACCTGACATCAGCGTTTGGATTTGGAAAGCGGATCTGTCCCGGAAGGCATGTTGTCGACGCGACATTGTTTATTATGGTCGCGTCTTTGTTGGCGGCTTTCAACATAAAGAGAGGGGAAGGTGGCGGGAGTAAGCCTTCTGATTACACATTCACAGGCACTGTCTCAAGGTAATTGTCCAAATCCTTTTTCAGAGTATCAGAGAGGCTGACTGTCCTCTCAGTCGCCCAGATCCGTTTCCATGTTCTTTCGTTCCTAGAGATGAAAAGGCACGAGAGCTCATTCTTGCTGATATCATGGCACGTTGATAGACCATGATATTCGAACTTCTCTGTAAAATGGCCACAGCACGCGTGTTCTCGGCTCTTGGTTGTACGTGCTATAAATCTCATGCGACTTTTGCAATAAATCTTCCTTGGCAACTTTTATTGTTGCGCTGCTCCCAGTGTGTGTACCCCTTTGCACGACGGGGATGTAAGAGTCACCAACGAATCAGAGAGCGGCGCCTAGCCGTTGGAGTCAAATCTCGGCCATATGTGTGTCCAACAACTACTAGAATAGCGAACCGAGGATCCGGTAAACTGAGCTCGAGACAACTGGCAGTGTTAATCTACAGGCCTCGTCTTTCGTGGAGCCCGTAACTGGTGGAGCGCACGCTGTCAGTGAGAATCTGTGTCATGCCTTGCCGTTGAGAAGAGCAGAACTAGAGACAGGCGATCAGTCCGTCAGTCCGTCTAGACATGAGAACCCCACAAGAATGGAGTTGTGAGAAGCTGCGACTCCGAAACAAGTCAATTCCTACGCTTGGTGGATGTAATCCGCCATTGCGTTGATAGGTTTCAATTCTCTTGGGGGCCCCAGCTCACACCGCCATGGAGGAAGTCCAAGACATCCCCTACTAGTGCACATGACCACTCGTTTGCCGGTCTGGCCTGGACCTTCATGGAAACCGAACGCTACGCTGATTCGGACACGAGAACAGTCACCAGATGCTCGCTCCCGGGCCGAGTCTGGTATCAACATCATATAACCTTCCTTGGATCCTCCCTCAGATTATTGTTTCCAAACAGAAAAGCCCCGTTAATGTGTGCCTTGCGTGGAGTGGCTGTCAACCTAGGTACAAAAGCGCTGAGGAGGACAACTTGCCATTCTGCAGTTGTTATTACCTCTCTCCTGTTAACTTACCTTAAGAGAAGCTTTCCTGGAAATATCCGAAACAAACAAACAAACAGCCACGAGTTCCGTCACGTGTTATGTGTTGATTCAAATGGGTCCAGCCACCAAGCCAAGTCAAACGCCCGCGGTGTTTCATTTTTCATTGTATGCCGAGTCTGATCGGGTCTCTATTGTCCATTCTTAATCATTTCACAACTCTATTGTTCTTGTTCATCGGACCAATCGTTATCACCGAAGGCGGTGAGGACGACCAAACCACCACCATCGTCCAGGGGGCCATTCGAATCATGGGTTTCGATCTCCCAAAGGAGCTTTCCTTGGTCTACCCAACATTACGTGAGACGACTCTCCTCGGACACAGATTCTTTGGCAACGTGAGTGGCGAAGTACTGTATGCCGTATCTTTCTATGCCTCGCTTACTTGTCGTTGTATTGAAGAATCTGAGCCTCGTTAGGATCTCGTTGGCATGTGGCATCGATCCTATTCTTTTGTGGTGTGTCCACGTTTTTCCACGCACATTGCAGTCAGATGACGTGGCCCTGGCCGCCGCCCAGGACGGAAGATTATGCTATTTTCACCCGCTGCCAAAGATGGTCATGCCCCGGTGCCTGGTATACAAGCTCCAAGGTCAAGCTTAGTCTTCGCTCGGTGACAGCGACGGCATAGAGGTCAATTCAATAGACGTTGTCAACTCGGCCGTACTTGTGGAATGCTAGAGTATTGGTGAGTCCATGTCGAGTTGTGAGGATGGGTTATCTTTACTGCCTTGATCGTTTCCAATTATCTATTCTGCGAGGCTAGCTGATATCAGGTATATCATATTTTAAGAGGTACAAGGTCACAATGGCAGGTCTTGTTTGCGCAGGTCTCATCGTTGTATTTGACCTATGTCGCAAATGACAGAGTGGGGTGAGAGCATTATGCCACGAATGATTCTGCTCAAAGCTATGAAGTCCTTGCCCTCCCGTCTTCTGGGTGTGCGTAAAACCTGTCGCTGCCTGCCATCACGGGCCATCGAGGGTTCCTCGTCCAAGGCATCACACTAGAACGCGTGTAGGTACTCGTCTTCTTTTGATACAGACTCAACAGAACCGAAAGGTTGGCCAACTGGAGTGGCGTCTCCGCTCCACGAATCCTGCTTAGCGACTGCTCTGACGTGTTTAGAGGGTTGCAAGTTTTACAACGTACAACACATCGCGGTCCATCACGTGGTCTGAACCTAACCTTAAGTAACACTCCCTCCAACAAAAGCACATGCTGTTCAATTCTTGCCTCCAGTCTTACCACGGGTACGATATAGTGAACTCTATTCATGCCACGAGTATTTCGAAGCGAACAAATGTATTATGCTGCTGCCTGTCGAGGTCGATCGAGCCTCAAACCCTATAACAGCGTGTGACTGACCAGACTAGATTTGGGCCCGTGAAGTGTTCTGTTGGAAGGAGAAAGCTCGAAAAAGTTGGTTGGCTGAGACAACAAAGACGAAAGGAACTCAAGCCAAGGGATTCATGAGACAAATAAGACAGTGGGTGGAATGATGGCGAGCGCTTCGTACTTGTCTTGGTTTCAAAGCCCGCTTGCTTGCGGGACCGATCAATCGCTCGCCGTTCATCATTTGTTCGTATCGATAACTCGTTTCTTCACCCGGCATCATAGATGGTATTAGACTGCAGACTGCGGTTGAATGGGGAATGTGTTCAATGAAGCGCTGAAGGAGACTTGCCCTAAGCCCGTCGGAGAATCCAGGACTCCAGGCGATGAAGATCTGTGACAGCGCGGCGATCACACCTAATTCTCGACTCTATTTAGCCCTTTTGTTCCCGGGCCCGAACGGGCTCTCAGTTTGCCCACGATAATACGAACGAGTTCAGGGGCAACAATACATATCGATGCAGATTGATTGGTCCGAGGGTCCGAAAATTCAAACAATGCGGCGCTCGATCAGGGTTGTTGCGGCTTTTACCGGCTGTGTAAGAACACGATTATGTACCTTTCCGCCGCGTTGGCAACCTCCCAGCTGGTGTTATTGTTCCGTAACAAATCCACATCCTCGCGGTAACTGTACTGTACCCGCGCGCCTATCACCACGGCTTTGCCACTCCTCCGAATGTGCCAATTTGACTTCATCTAGTACGCGGATATATATTTCCTTCGAAAGAGCGGTCCCATGAGTTGACTCCCACCCCGAACCACCCTACTTCCTGTCTAATTGTGATCACATGGTTTCTCGTGTGTCAACTATCGATCTTCTTGTTCTCGTATTTTCTCTTGTTGCCTTCCTGGTCGTCCGTGGCTACCGAAGGCGGCGCGGACTCCCCTACCCTCCTGGACCTCGCCCGCTTCCATTCATCGGCAATCTTTTTGATATCCCGGGGGAGTTCTCTTGGCTCGAATACACCCAGCTGTCGAAAAAATACGGTATGAATCCCTCTTCTATCAAGTTACTCCTGACAGAACGGATCCCAGGCGATATCCTATGCCTCCACGTCTTCGGCAAAGTTATCGTCATATTGAACTCCGTCAAAGCGACCAAAGATCTCCTCGAAAAACGTGGTGATATCTACTCTGATCGTCCTGCGATTCCGATGTACGAGATGTACGTGTTTTTAGAGTTCAGCGTTCTTGCGTAGCGTCTGATCAAAGCTTAGGATGAGGTGGGAGTGGCTCATACCTTTCTCAAGATACACCGAGTTTTGGCGTCAAGCACGCAAGCTACTCGATCGTGGTCTTCGACCGGGAGCCGTAGCTGCGTATCGACCTGTGCAACAAGCAAAGGCGCGCGTTCTCCTCACCCAACTGTTGGCCGATCCGAATGACTGGGAGGCTCACCTTGAATAGTTCGTGAAATTCTTATTGGTGAGGCTGACTCTCCCTGAGCATTTTCCCAATCATCTAGCCTGTCGGGAGAGCAGATCTTGGCCATGGTGTATGGTTACGAAGTGCAGGGGCGTAATGACCAAAAGGTCAACGCAGCCAAGGAAATGGCTCAACTTGTTTCTGAAACTGCCCTTCCGGGTGTCTTACTTGTCAACGATATTCCCTTATGTGAGTGGTCTGTTCTTCATGGGGCACATTCGCCTTACAATCATATCCATTAGTACGATATATTCCCGAATGGTTTCCGTGGTTAAGCTATAAACCTCTTGCACGTTATGGCCACAATTTAGGGAAGGAGGTCATGTATGGACCAATGACATTCGTCAAAGAAAGCATTGTGAGGGTGTATTCGTGCGTTCGAAGGTGTTGAGAGGTTCATTCTTCCTTAGCTCAATGGCTCTGCTCGACCGTCGATTGCTCTTGAGAACCTGCAAGAAACGGAGAAGCTCGAAGGATCAGAACGCAAAACGGCCGAGGAAACGGTTGCCGGAGCCCTGGGATCGATGTATGCAGGCAAGTGACTTATCAATGCTTGAGACCTGGTTGATAAAACGTTCTTTTAGCCGGGACTGACACAGTACGTTGCTACGCAGGTATTGCGAGTGTACCTGCATAACCAAGTCTTCGTTTGTAGACGTTGGCTTCCATGGTCACGTTCTTCGTAGCTGTTTTGCTTCGTCCAGACGTACAGACGATGGTACAGAAGGAACTCGATGCCGTCACCGGGAGAGAGCGACTTCCGACCTTCGAAGATCGTCCGAAGCTGCCGATGGTCGATGCAGTTTGTAGAGAAGTCCTGAGGTGGAGACCCGTCACACCGCTCGGTGGGTTTACCACGTCTGATCGACCATCCAAAAGATCTCATTATACGCAGCCATAGCCCATGCGGCCACTGAAGATAACATCTATGAAGGTTATTTCATACCCAAGGGTTCGTCATGTCGACATACTTAAAGTTGCCTCGTTCACTGATGGCCGTCCGTACTTCTAGGTGCGATGGTGATTGGGAACTCATGGTATGATGTCTCTCGTTTTCCCTTCAGCTCCGCCTCAACGGCTTTTAGGGGGATCTTACACGACCCGGCCATGTACCCAGAACCAGATGCTTTCAAGCCAGAACGGTTCATCAACGCAGATGGAAGTTTGCGTGATGATCCGGTGTTGACCTCAGCGTTTGGATTTGGAAGACGGGTTTGCCCTGGGAGACACTTCGTCGATGCTTCGTTCTTCATCGTTGTGGCTTCTATACTCTCTGTTTTCAATATTGAGAAGGACAAAGGCTCTAACGGAGGGCCAGATGCGTATCCATTTACAGGAAACGGCATAACGTACAGTCATCTCGTTCAAGGTAGCATATTCAAACCCTGACGTATTTCTTTTCAGGCGTCCCGCCCGTTTTCCCTGCTCTGTTGTCCCAAGAGATAAAAAGGCAGAGGAACTCATCGTCGCCGAAACTCTATCCCGCTGAGGTATTCGGGTCATTTATGTTGCTTCGTTCTTCAATTCCCTTACAATGAATTATTATGTTGCGCTTGCTAACCTGGGTTTGGACGAGGCTGGTTATTTTTCGCAGTCTGTCGGTTTATTGAAGTGTGCTCATTTACTACCCCGAGCGAGCACATTGGGCAGGGTACCGCGAGGGCTGCTGCTTCTTTCGTAGGAGAAGAGACGCCCTCGGCTCGAGTACATACGAAGGGATGACAACGTGGCAGCGAACTAGAGCCATGGTGTAAGCTTACGCAAATGCGAGGCTTCAGTTCCTTCCCCCACCAAATGTGACAAAGCTTTTTCTCTAGTTTCTGCGTGTAATCGAAAAATTGAAACTCCGACAGTATGCTGCGGTGACATAGTGGCACTAGTGGTATGAAAACGCGGCCACCCCACTTTCTGTATCACAACCCACAGCGCCGGCAGGGCCCAGCCCCAATCCCAGGTAATATCGGCCCAGGCCCAAGCCCTGTCACAGTCGTCCAATTGTTGTACACCCCTAACCCTGTCCAATCCTGCGACTTCGACATCTTACCAGTCACACAACCTTTGTCCAGGTCAGTGTTTGTTCGTGATGTTGCTCGGGAGCCTTCCCCCGATCGCTGTGATTATTCTTCCCTGCACGATGTATGCGCCCATCTACGGTCACAGAACCAACCATCCATATACCCCTAGCTGAGTTCGTGGTCTCAGACCGCCAGAAGCTGGGTGCGGGAAAGTCTGCCAACTTACTCAGGCCGTATGTACATTGCCAGCCAAGCCTCAGGACTCGCAGGACCACAGACATCCCTCGAGGGTACCCGATAGGTGCGCGATCATCTCGGCCTTCTTTGTTCGCGTCTCACGCGTGATGGTCTGGTTTACCTCACACTTCATTTTTCTTTTCCAAAGGTTTGGGACGCTGTTTCTGCGTCCTGCCGCTCTCAGACACGCACGCTCCAGGCTTCCGACCCACATATATATCTCTTGCATTTCTTATGTCAGCGTTACCTTTGGCAAATCGAATCAAGCACGACATCTGGTAAGGTCTCACCTTACTCCGACACTGGCAAATGCTTTCGCCTTGTGTCCTACTGTAGTATTGTTGTTGTTAGCCGCCGGATGGTTCCAAAGGTATAGCAAAACAAAAAGACTTGCAGTTCATCGCTTCACAACATCACTGCAAGGCGCCCATCCTATTCCGTTCAGCCACGTTTCGAGAACAGCACTAACCCGTACTACTTACCATCTTGGCCTCCAACGTTGATCAGTGCCCACTGCCATCACTCCCTGGCAGGCACCTAGTCTCAGCATATACTTTGTTCGCATCTGATAATTCGTTGATGGTATCTTGCATTGCCAACACGCCACTGGTACTGACTTACAAACGTCCGGGGCATCTCATCATCAGCAGTGTGCAATTTGTCTTGTCCAACAATTTTCACAGGCAAAGCAAATTGAATGCAGGGAAGGACGAGTGGTTAGTAGTCTGGGCTGCTTAGATGACTGAGGGATGTCAACGAGTATAGTATTGGTGCGAAATCCGCACTTTTTTTTTTTTTTTTGGAAAGCGATGTATTTCTCAGTAAATAGCTAGAAACTATCTAACTTAACGAGAAATTGGTGCCATATGGCGGGAGACGAACGTCAGCCCCAAGTGGCTCGCTGTAGCCGGTCCGTTAGGGCCGGGGGTGAGGAGAAAATGTGTTTACGCACATCCCAGGTAGGATAGTGTGGGGCTCAGGGCGTGACCTGGGATCACGCTCCACTACCCACTAAAACCTCACATGTGTTGATCCAACTGTTTGGGAGGACTCTTTCTTTGGCTAGTACATGCTCCCAGGTGTTCACCACTAAGTTGGTGAACCCTTTGTTTCTTTTGATGTTTGTTGCGGTTACTTTGTCTTTGGTAAGCCTTGTGTTTATCGCACATAGCCATCTTTGGTGGATTTCTTGACGGTTGTGGGGCTTATCGTGGATGACTCTCTTGCAGCAAAGGACCCATATTTGGTAGGCAGACTTGGTGAGGAGGATTTGAAGGAGGTGGGTAGCCCCACAGTGGTGAGTTTTGTTTTTGTTTTGTTCCTGGTTTATGATTTGGGGCACTGATAAGCATCCGCTGCCTAGGATCGTGCCTAGTGTTATCTCTGGCCATGGGAAGTTTGTGTGGGGCCAGGTTTCTTTTGCTAGCTGCCAGATTAGCTGGGTGGGGAGGCTATGGCATTGGGTCAGGATGTGGTCCATCGATTCGAGCATGTTACAGGTGGTGCATAGGCTACAGTCAGCAACTGCCTCCATGCGGGTCCAGAAGATGCCTAACTTGTACATGCTGTGAATTACTCTGAATAGGAATTGGCTAATTTTTGGGTGTATGGGGGGTTTTCTGATGCTCATCCATATCGTTTCTTCAGTTTTGGCATTTCTGGTGTAGTGTTCTATTGCCTCCTTCATTGTTTGTATGTTCTCTGAGGATGTTGGGCGGTCAGGATGGGGTTTACTTCTGCGGATGCCTCTGTAGGTGGTTGCTTGGGTAAGTGATGCTAATTTTGCCCCTTGAATGTTGAAGTTGTCAGGGACGGATAGGTCTAGCTTGTCCAGGAGCGGTTTGGTGGCGCCTTCTTTTGCTAGCCTGTCACTTAATTCATTTCCTTCGATGCCTTCGTGGCCTTTCACCCATTTGAAGGTGGTTGTGGCAGTGCGTCGATGAAGGAGGTGTGCTGCCTTTTGGAAGAAGGGGGTGTTTTTTATGCCAATCCAGCCTTGGTCTTCCCAGGATTGTAGGTAAGTCATTAGGCCTTCTATGGCATATTTGGAGTCTGATATAATCTCAAGTGGTTGGGATATCGGGACTGAGGTGACAGCCACTATGATGGCAGCTATTTCGCCAACTTGGTTTGACTGTGCAGGGCTGGGGACTCTGATGGATTTGTTAAGGTAGTTTCCGTGTCCTGCCCAAATTCTGCTTCCGCAGGCTGCATTTTCTTTTCCGTTATTTAGGCAGGCCCCATCGGTATATAGGGAGATTTTTTGGCAGATTGGGTTATGTCCCGCAGGTGGGAGGTGCAAGGCCGGGAGGTTCGACAGGAAGCGTGGGTTTATGAAGATGCGGAACGTGTCCGCTAGGTGGCCTTTACAGGTTACCAATGGGTCGAAGGTAATCGCGTCATTGTTCTGTTTTGCTTGGAGATTTCTGATTTTGCATGATGGTGTTAGGGATAGGAGGTCAGGGGGGAGCTCTTGGCCCAGTGGGTTCCATTTTGGGGATATGTTTTGTAGTTTTTGGAGGGCTGTTGTTGTGTACTTGTGGGGGATGTAGCAACCAAGAGCTCAGTCGTTTGTGCAGTCTCGGCATGGGCAGAAAATGTTGGGTCTGTGGTCCATTGTTTGATTTGGGTTTCTTACCCTGGCTGACACATTAAGCAGGTCTGCGACTGTGGACACTTTGTGTCTGTTGATTAGGCATTTGCCTGCTCTGGTTCTTACTGCAGCCAGTTGTTCATCTATGTGGTACCAGGCTGGGAGTTTGCATTGTAGGCACAGGGGAATTTTGATTGCTGCTAGGTTTGTGTGGTGGTCTCTTGCTGCTTTCAGCATTCTTCTGATATCATCGTTTAGTTTACTGGTGCAGGGACTGGTGATTGGGATGGACCAGCATTGGAGGAATGGGTTTATCCTGGCTTGTTTTAGCATCTTATCAGGGGCAAGGGCATCTATGATCAGGTCGGTCACCACTGCCCATGGTTGTCTGTTGGGCACAAGGTTGAGGTATGATTTGAGCCACATTAGTTCAATTGCTTTGTTTCTTGTTTGCAGGTCTAGGTCTAGGATGTTTAGTCCTCCTTGGTTTTTTGGCAGCTGGAGGTATTCCAGGGCTATGCATGGACCTTCTCTGTTGTCCCATATAAAGTCGCTAATGATTTTATTGAGGATTTTCTTGATGTGTGGTGGCATCCCTTGGGTTTGGGTAAGGAATTGCGTGAGGCCCCCAACTGTGGCTTGGATAATCTGGCCTTTCCCTTTGACAGTAGGGTGGATTCTGCTCCATTTTTTAAGGCTTGCTTTGACTTTGTCAATGACAGGTTCCCAAGGGGTTTGGTCTTCAGCTTTGTTGCCGATCCATGCACCAAGCATGTGTATGGCTTCCCCATCTTTGGCTATGTGGATGCTGTTTGGGAGGGGGGATTGGTCGTTTTGGTTTATCTTCTGTGATAGGATGACTGTATCTCTGTGGTCTACAGTGCCAATTGGTATGATTTCCGTTTTTTCAATGTTGAATTTTGCACCTAAAACAGAGCACTATTTGTCTAGGGTCTTTTGTACTGTGTCTAGGCGGTTGTGTTTGCTTAGGTAGAGGTTTGTGTTGTCAGCGAACACTTTTATTACTAATTTCTCAATTAGGCATGGGATATCAAGGCCATGGATGTCTGGGTTACTTCTTATCATGCACGCGAGTGGTTTGATGGCAAGATCGAAGAGGGGGCATGATAGGGGGTTGCCCTGTCTTACTCCCCATGTTACTTGGAATGATTGGCTCATTATGCCATTTATGGCCACTTGTGTGTGGGCATGACTATACAAGGATTTGACTGTTGCTATGAACAGTGCAGGGATATGGAAGGATTCTAGTGTAAGTGGACAGAGGGCACTCAGTCTGATGAACGTGAAGACTACATTGCAACTGTATGTACCTGTAAGCGGACAGAGGGCACTAGGCCGATGTAAGCAACAAGGTAGCAAGCAAGATTAACGATCAATACTAACCTCAGTCTGATGAACATGAAGACTGAGGTTTTACTAGCAACAAAGACACAGTATAAGTACTTGAGGAGCGATTAGCGATGAAAGTAATAAACGCAAGTAAAGGTAAATGCAGTAATCACAAGCTAAAATGTCCACATGTAACGCTACGACATACATCTGTACAAGAAGTGTCAATGTCTGTCAATGATAAGAAAAGAGCGTCCCATCGAGGGCCACAATGCGCCAAGTGCGTGATTGATTGCATTACCTCTGACATCTAGGACCTTCCATAGGTAGTCATGGTGAATGTGATTGTAAGCTTTTTCTTGGTCTAGGGCGATGATTGCCCCATTCTCCTCTGTGATTTTGGCATAGTTGATAATTGCTTTTGCCAGTCTTATGTGGTTGAAGATTGACCTTCCAGGGATGAACCTGGCCTGGTCTTCGTGGATCAGTGTATCGGTGTGGTCCATGAGTTGGACTGCTAGGACTTTTGTGAGTATTTTGTAATCTGTGTTGAGGACTGTGATCGGGCGGTAATTTCTGATATCCGTAGGGTCTTTCTTTTTGTATATGGGGCACATCCATCCCTCTGCGAAGTTGGTGTGGTCATCGATTCCATGTTTCTGTATGTCACAGAAGAGTATGGTAAGGGCATTGACTATGTTGAAGGCTGGCCTGTTTTCTTGGTTGGCATTTTCAAAGCAGCATTGGAGTGCTTTCCAGAGTTCATTTGGGCAGCCGTCCAGGCCTGCTGCAGTGCCATCCTTTGATAGTTTCAGGGCACATTGGACATGGTCTTCAGGGACTTCCCAGTTTAGGGGGGAGTGTGCGGGTTCTGGAAGGTGCTGGAGGGCAGGGATTGACTGGAGAACTTCCTCAAGAATGGTTTCTCGTTCTTCTATGCTTAAGGGTTGTGGTGCATCTTCTCTTTGTAGATTTTCGTGGAAGTCTCGGGCTAATTTTACCATGCACTTAGTGCATCTTTCATACTATGTTGGGGAGGAGTCTGGGACTTTCAATCTTAGGATAAGGTCACATGGCTTTTTCTCTTTGCTTATGGCTGACCAGATTCCTCTGAGGCGTTCTCCGTGGTGGGCAAGGTTTGCATGTAGTTTGTTTCTTTGGTTCTTTGCTTTGACTTTTGCTATATGTTCCAGTTCGCTCTTTAGGAATGCTGTGTTTGTGCGGGCAGATTCGTTTGTGTCATAGTCTGGGCTGGCATAGAGCACTTGTAGGTCTTTATCAATTGCATTAATTTGGGAGTTTAGTTTGTGGAATGAGGTTCTTGAGGTGTCTTTCGCTAGTTTGGCAATGTCTGTTTTGTATGATTTCCACAGGGTTTGGGGGTTTTCGATTGCTCTGTCTGTACTTTCAGTGAGGGTTTTTTCTATGTCTTTTGTGAATTCTATGCCTCTCTGATCTACTTTATTCATAAGGGTTTCATTTTCTAACAGGTAGAGTGGCCAGGTCCACCTTCCATTGCCTATGAAGGGGGCGTCATGTGGGGCATATTTCACCTTGACCAGCCAGTGGTCAGTTGGTACCCCTGATGGTTTTATTTGCCAGTCGAAGACGTGTTGGGATATGTTGTGCGTGGTGTATATATGGTCTAGTCAGGACTGAATTTGTGTCCCATTGGCATTGGTGTGGTAGGTAAAGCATCTTGTGTCTGGGTACATCTGTCTCCAGGTGTCTTGGATGTTCCATTCACGGTGTACATCTCTCATGGTCTTTGTTGCTGTAGGGTCGTCGTGGTGGGCTGGGGCTCTGTTGATGGAGTCTTCTGTGACATTGAAATCTCCTAGGACGAAGTCTGGGAGGGGGAGGTGTTTGGTGCATCTGTTTGTTAAGGTTCTGGCCCAGAAGTTTGGTTGGTCATTTCTGTTGTGGGGGGCATAGATGTTGAGGATGGACGTCTTGCAGGATTCAAGCCATTTGATTCTTAACATAGTGGCTCTTCCTGGGTCTAGCTCTGTAAGGGAGTATTCCTTGGGGCGGATGAGGGCCTTGTTGATGATAAGGGCTACTCCAGCGGATGCCTGCGGGTTTGATGGGAGAGGTGAGTTTAGTATGTCTAAATTCTTTCCGAAGCAGTTAATAAGTTGGTCTAGCAGTGTTTGGTCTAGGTGTGTCTCTTGCAGGGCTAGTATTGCGATGCGCTCATTGTGGATCATGCAGTTTATCATGGCCCACTTTTCGACACAGGACATTCTCTCACTGGGAGCTGTTGCTCCATTCACATTTAGTGATGCGATGTTTATGTTCGCTTTCTCTTTGGTGTTTCCTTGGCACCGTCCCTGCAGGTGGTGGTTCCCTGGCTCTGGTGAGCTCCCTGGTTGGGGGTTGCGCTGGTGGGTGCGGGTGGACTGTTGGTCCAGTTGATGTGTCTGAGGACGTTGGTTCCGAAATCCGCACTTTACTGTGTGATCTGACTGAGGGCAGTCACGAGGAAGACGGCCGCACCGGACCGATTCCCAATTCCACATAAGTGTCGTTTTTTTTTTTTTTTTTTTTTTTTTTTTGAATTAGGAGTTTATTGTCCACTGCGCTAGCAACAAGACATGATGGTACATCTATCAGTAACTAGTTACGGATACCATTTAGAGACCCAGGAGAAGGTAAATATCGGAATGTCAGGCTAAACAGATGTAAATAAAACAGAAAGCGCAAGGTGCTTCAGGCCATCGAGGCCGGCCGAGAAAGAAGTCACGGAGGGTCCGGGCAAGCAGGCAAGGGTTGGAGAAGAGAATTACTACAAATAAGAAAAGTGGCAAGCGCCTCGGCGCCTTTCACAGTCCAAAACAGGGAATGAAGGGAGCAGCCCATAAGTAAGCAATCACAAAAAATCGAGACAAGGGGACAGTCAGACAGGATATGAGGAGCAGAATGTAGAACGATCTCAGCCGGAGGGTGAGCCGCATGTCTGATGACACGTCTTTGGCCGCCGTAGCGGGCAGCCCGTGGGCATGCACTACCTTGGACAGGAGATGGGGAATGGGATGGGGTGGAGTGGGGGTTAGCATGCTGTTCTGCCATGAGGGCCTCGAAACTATCACTGCGAGGAGCGATGGAAACGATGGAACGAGGCGTGGCATAAGGCCGCACGATGGACCCTCGCCCCCTGGGCCAATCTCGGGGCACCCAGGCTTTCAGCCCAGGATTGCCGTCACAGTCCAGTTCGGACATCGGGAGGGGGGTTTGGGAGTAGGTGCATGGGCAGGTGGTGGTGTCCCCAGAGTTGGGACGCATGCATTGGGAGTACGCACCACAGAAGCAGTGTTGAAAGAATACCTGGAGAACGATGGACAGGGCACGTCGTTGTCCAAGGGACAGGGCCCCGATGACAAGGTCGGAGGGGACAGAAGAGTCAGGGACTGGGATTGTGCCACCTGTCCAGCAACATATAGGTGGATCCGCACAGTCATCTTGTTCTGCCTTCCATAGACGGAACGGGAGGGTTTTCAACGGGGGGGGGTGGGTGGTTATCAGGGATGTGGTGAAGTTGTGCCTCTGCTCAAAGTTCAGCAAGGTTGAAGTCCTTCCCTCAGGGACCCGGCCAGTTAGAGGCGAAAATGCGGGGGTCTGCATGCATGGGCTTTCTATTAAGCTTAACGGGCAAAGGGAGGACGGTGATGAAGACGTGGGGCCACCCCCGCCCTCCCTCAGCATGATCCCTGGGGGGTACTGAGTAGGGTTATGATCCTCCCTTTGCAGGGTTCCCCATTACAAGGAATTCCAGGATCTGCTTGCCTTCGCTCATAAGGTCCGGCAAGGGGGGTGGGAATCAACTTAAGCTATCGGGCATCTTAGTAGCCGGATAACCGACAGAGGATAAGTCCTCTCGAGCCAGGACTGGGGCACTAACCCTGCCTGCTATGGTCTGGACAAGGGGTTCACCCCCCTGCTTTCCCATTCCCAGCACTTGGCTTTGCAAATGCCCATTTGGGCGCAGATTCGCCAAGTGTCTGGATCTCTGTCTTGCCAGATTTGACCCAATTCTGGTACACAATAGGCACCTATATCAGGAGTCCATCTGACTAATGACCCTGGAGCCAAAGCCCAGGGCACCAAGTGGCCTGTCCACTTGCGTGGTTGGCTTGTTTTTAAATCCATTTCCCAGTTTTATCAGACCCTTATCTCCCTATAAGGGAAGTCCCTTTCAGGCCGGGCACCCATAACCCAGTGGCCATGGTGGGTAACCCATTAGGGCATGTGGTGTGGGCCGTTTTTCGCCTATGGCCAGGATCGAACCCGCAGCCACCAGCTGCCAACTGCTGGTAGCCTCAGCCTCCCTTCAGATGAGCGTCACCACTGGGCCACTAGGGCCCTTCACGTGTGTCATTTGTATGCGTTTGCGGTTTTCTTCTGCCAGTTCCCTCCACTTTTCATCACAATATCATCCAAGTTATTGCAACCCCCTGGGCCTGCTAAGACCACTAAACAGAACAGCTTTTGTTCATCCTGTGCATTATGAGCGCTGTACTACTATAGGTGCAGTTGTAGTGGTCAGAATTTGCTGCCAATGGTCAGGCACATGTCACAGTGACACATTTCATTCTCCGCCCAAAGAGTGGCTGAGGGGGCTGAACAGCGGCAGTTGACCATCAAAGAGTGCACAAAGATGAACATCGATGAATGTCAACGAACGATTTCCATTATATGCCAAGTTATGAGTATTCTAGGACAAAGTATAGAAGAGTGTGCTTAAGTCTAATGTCCTCACATTAGTCTGGAGGGCCCCACCCCACTGCTGAGATTTTGGCTATAGTAATTTCCCCCATCATCCACTGGTAAGTCAGTGTGCTGCCGTCTAGCCTTGAACAAATGCATGAACTGTGGGTTTTGCACCAACTCGTTCTTGTGCAAATCAAGGTACTCCTTGATGCACTCTTTGAGGACCAGAATGGTGCCAGTTGTGTCAAGTTCAAGAGCACCAGCGAGGACAATGAGCTCCGAGTCATCCTTGAGTTTGTAGGCTGAATATGGGCAGTCGAAATTTTTGTTGGGTTTCAATATTTGCCATTATTTATCCCAGCAATGCCCTCCTTGAGCCTTTCTTCAAATCCTGGGTCTGTTGCACTTGGCTATTGAGGAGCTCAGCATAATTTGAGGGATTGCACCATACTGTAATGCACCGTCACAGCATTAGAGCACTTCCAATGGCATCACGTGCATGCTTTCTTGTCTTCAAAGTCCGCACTGGCAGACTCGGCAGATGTGACTAGAGGTGACACCCTCCAAAACATGGGAAACATCAAATACTCCGTTTCTCATCTGGAAAAAAAGATATCGGGCAATGGAATTGCATAGAATAGACATATGATGCAGTATCTAAGGCATGGGAGATGAGGAAGTGGGAGAAATAAGGTTTCTGACCATTGACGGTAATCTGACCACTATGACTGCACCTATAGTATGGCATTACCACGTCGGAATATCTTGACATGTTTATGTAATTGGCATGTATCCACCTTTATCCTCTTTATAGGCTTTAGGTGACTGACGTCAAGCATTCTTGGCCCCTCTTTTCACCCGCCCGCTTTTCTTCATGCCATCTTCATTGTTCACCGTTGACATATCAGTTATTCTGTTTTTCACCCTTCTTGCTCCTCTAGCTTTCCGTGACTATCAATGACGGGACGGGTTGTCCCTCCTCTTGGCTCATGACTTACACATATTGAACCAAGTCTCTTTTGGTATTTTGCATGAACCCCATCTATTGCAGCAAAAAGCTTGTCTTGTGTCTCAAGAGCAGATACAGGCCGAGTGCCCTTGAACCGGAGTGATGTCTGAATCCAGACGGTGCTCCAATCCTGACATTAGCATTGGGGTTTGGAAAGCAGACATACTGTGTGACGGTTCTTGAGTAAAGGCCATTATCTGGTTCTTACTGTTGGAGTTTCCATGTCTTTGCTTTATTGTCAACAGGTTGAGGGGATCGTCTGTATTGAGATTGCATGATGCCGTATACCATACAATGCCCGCATGACACTTCAGGCTACATGTTGATGGGAAGGGGATTGATAAGTCGCCGCAGTCAAAAAATGTCACCCCACCGGACCGTAGCTGACGCTACAGGCGATTCAAGGCCCACTCTTCTTGGATTATGGCTGGCTTTTCTGGGTTCAGCATTTTACAGGACTTTCTCATTCACCTACAGTACGCCGGCAGGGGGCGGCAGGCCACATTCAGCGCTGGCGCTCGCGGACTTGGTCCTTGGTTATCATTTTGGCAATAAAATAAAATTTCTAGTCTGCTTCGACCGCGTGGCCGCCTATATTCTGTCCATTTCCTGGGAAGTGCCACTACCACGTAACAAGCAACGCACATGCCCGTTGGGATTGGATTGTGGATTGTATTTAATCACTGCCAGTGGCCTCACTAAGCAGGGTCGCTACTGCTTGTCAATCAATGGTTTCCCTGATAACTATCGTTGATCTCCTTGTTGTTCTGTCTTTTTTCGTTGCTCTTTCCGCTATTCGTGACTATCGACAAAGGGGAGGATTACGCTACCCTCCTGGTCCACAACCCCTGCCTGTCATAGGAAACCTGCTTGATATACCGAAAGAATCGTCCTGGCTTGCATACGCCAAATTCGCCAAGAGATATGGTGGGATCTTCTTTTTGTCATCTCTTTCGTCTAAAATGAGTTCTGCAGGAGATGTTCTGTCCTTCCACGTGTTTGGCAAAGTCACTATCGTCTTGAACACCGTCAAGGCCACCAAGGATCTACTTGATAAACGTGGCGAGATTTACTCTGACCGACCCGCTGTCCGAATCTACGACATGTGGGGAGTGAAACTTGGTGTTCCCGGTTCCTAACTGATAAAATCATTAAAATTTAGGATGGAATGGGGTTGGTTCTTACCCGTAGCAAGGTACGCTGAGCCTTGGCGTCAAGGGCGCAAGCTACTTGATCGTGGCCTTCGATCGGGAAGTGTCACGGTGTTTCGCCCTATGCAGGAGTCCAAAGTGCGACTGCTTCTCACCTGGATGTTGGGGAGCCCTGAGGACTGGGAGGCGCATCTCGAGCTGTACGTGATGTCCCTTTTACGCTATGTTTCCTGTAATCATTTCCCGGTTTTAGTCTTCAGGGAGAGCTGATTCTAGCCATGACCTATGGTTACGAAGTACGAGGACATGATGACAGGAAGGTTGACGTTGTGAGGAGGACGAGCGATCTTGGAGCAGCAACAGCTCTTGCGGGTGCACTACCTGTCAATCACCTTCCTTTCCGTGCGTAGTCTCCCGGTTTGGTTATCGCCGCCTAGTTGTTGTCAGTTCACAATGTCTTTCTTAGTTCGGCATATCCCAGATTGGTTGCCATGGTTCAGCTACAAGCCACTTGCTCGCTTTGGCCGTGATCTGGGCCTTGAAGTTTTGAATTCTCCGATTCAGTTTGTCAAAGATGCCTTAGTAAGCTGGTCATAGTCTGAATACCCCCACATCGCCCAAACCCTCACTTGACTTTGTCATGGTAGGCCAAGGGCACGACGCAACCTTCGCTCGCTCTCGAAAATCTTCAAAGGGCAGAGACCTTAAGTGGAGTAGAGCGAGGAAAGGAAGAAGAAACAATCATTGCCGCTTTGGGGTCAATCTACTTAGGTTCGGAATCAGCACTTCATTGAATTCCACAGTAGCTGACGCGATCCTTTCCAGCCGGGGCTGACACTGTAAGCCCCGTAATGTAAATTTCCTACTTTCGCCAATTCATTTGAGCTTTCCGGATGTAGACAGTCGCTGCCATGATGACCTTTTTCTTAGCAATGGCACTCCATCCTAATGCCATGAGAAAGGTACAACACGAACTCGATACTGTCACAGGGCGAGACCGACTTCCGACTTTTGAGGATCGCCCAAGGCTGCCATTCGTCGATGTGATGTGTAGGGAAGTCTTGAGATGGCGACCTGTCACACCTCTCGGTGCGCACACTAGTGAATACTTAAGCGGAATATCTGGACATATCCTTGATTCATGCAGCTGTCACGCACGCAACTACGGAAGACAACATCTATGAAGGATTCTTCATACCCAAGGGTGTGTATCTTTCGCTCTAGCCATTTCGATGTTGACGGAACCATGGCTTTTCAGGTGCGATTGTAATGGGAAACTCATGGTGAGCTGTCTTCCAAATGCCCTCGAAGTGGCCTCAACTTTTTATAGGGTAATCTTGCACGATCCTGCCAGATATCCAGAGCCAGATGTCTTCAAACCAGAACGATTCCTCAACACAGATGGAAGTCTGCTGGACGATCCTGTACTCGTATCAGCGTTTGGGTATGGCAAGCGGTCGTGTCCTGGACGACATTTTGTGGATGCGACACTATTCATTACGTTCGCGTCTCTGTTATCGGTTTTCAATATCGAAAAAGGGGAAGAAGTCAAAGGTCAGCCTTTTGGATACACATATACGGGCGCTGTTGTAAGGTTCGCCAAACATGATCTCCATCTATAAGGTACCATGGGATCTAACTTGTACTTTAGTCGTCCCAAATCTTTCCCCTGCTCTATTGTTCCGCGGGATAAACGCACAGAAGGGCTGATCATTGCAGATACCATGGCACGCTAGAGTTTCGAAGCAACTCATTTATGCCAAATCTACTCCGGCGTAGAATACGCTGCGAGTTAATTCTACTAGCTGGACAACTTATACAGACCCCTACAGGCTGAAAAATCAAATTTCTCCATATTCTGGGTAACTGTGCCCGCATGAGGTCATAATGGCTCAGCTACACATCCACATGATTTATCTCTGTTCAACACGAAGGTTGACAGTGAAGATATCATATTTCAGTCACGGTCATCCGACTTTGTCAACTTCCACGTCCACAAATCGACATTAGGCTCTTTGTCCGGGTTCTTTGGGGATATGATTCCCCCCCCAACCGTCAAATAACAAGACAGTCGATGGGCTGCCTGTGATACACTTACCAGAGGATGCGGAAATATTACGAACCCTCATCACTTCTCGTGTCTAAAATCGTTCCTTGACATTCGTAACGGCATACCGGAAGTCTGGGTCGGTTGTCCTGGGTCCAAATCTCAGTGAGAGTTCAGCTGGGAAGTCTGCCCATGGGTCTATGCAAAATTGCGGTGATGGGCTCAGTCCCATTGCTATGTGACATTTTCACCGAGCAATTGGAGGAATCGAAATAATATCTTACACATCCGCTCATTAAACCTAGAAGTATTCCAGTGGAGAAATGTCTAGCGGCTCCTCAGAAGCATTCTCCCGATCATAATGGCTGCATCACCTGCTTGGTGGTGCATGATCATAGCGAAGAGAGATATTCCGTCGAGCTAGAGCAAAAACTAACACGCGCATAAAATGAACCTGATGTAATTGCGCAATTGAGTAGTGCAGATCTCTCTGATGCGACACGTGTAAGTGAGTATAATTTATAAAAATAATTTAATTTAATTATATTTATATACATGTCAGTGTGCTATGTGAGGGAGTGGCACGAAAAGAGAGCGTGAGAATTGAGAGTGACAGATCGCAGGTAATGGGGGAAAGCACTCAGCTTAGCTGGGGCAATATTGGATGACGTGGGCAGGTGTGTGTGGATCCAGGCCATAGTCAGGGAAATGTGTTGGGTTCCCTGGAAGAACCAAATTGTGAATGGGCCAATAGACGTATGACCTGTGATGAGACAAATGGGTGGAGACAGTGTGGGAGCCATCCGACACGCCCTCGATGATAGTAGGAGCCTTCCCAGATAAGGAAGAGGGGAGGTAAGGTAAGCCTGTGATTCTCTGCCTGCATCGTGTCAGCGTGCTTGCCACATGGCAACCCCGGTCTCTTTAACTTGAAGATTTTCGAAGGCCACGGCGTAACGTTCCCTGTGTTGGGAGGAAAGGCGGTGGTAGCACTGTGGCGTGGGGCCGTCAGTGCTTGATTCCTGCGATCGAGGACTCGGACGGGCCTCAATGTAAGTTTGAGTTTCGGAACATTGTGAAGAAGTGGGTCAACACATCGTGGGAAAAGGACGGGTAAACATGCAGGCGGAGATAGGGGATAGCTTGGATCATCATCAGGTTCGGGTTGGTGGAGTAGGTGGTAACAAAAGATATGCGCTATTGGTTGAGGTAGGTTTGAGTTTGGAGGGCAGCTGAGACCTGGGCGCCAAAGTCGGTATCGAAGGCGATGGGAGTAGAGGTTTCAGGGGCCGTTGTTGAACTCCCTGTCCTTGAGGTATAGGGCTGCCACTTCAGTAGCCAGTTGAAAGCCATATCCTCGGCCTCAGTTGGATAGCAAAGACAATCGGGTGGTCAGGCTAGGGTTAGGAGTTGCGGATTGTCGCCGTTCATATTCGGCCCTGTGGCAGACACAGTAGTCGGACGTGAGATATGGGGCGGTAAGATCTACAGTGTGTAGTAGGGTGGCAAGGGCATCGAGCTGTGGGGTATTTGGGAGGACAGCTGCAAGGGAGAAGAAGTTAGACAGGTGCTGGCGGAAAGGGGGTTGGACAAGGGATCCCTGATGACCTCGACTTCGACAATGAACTGGGAACTCAGAGGTAGCTAGTAGGCAGAGGCATTGTTGATAAATTTGTGAAGGCCGATGTCAGTGGGCATGACACGCATGAGCTGAAGGGGATTAACCGGTATGGTGCGGAAGGCATCAGCGCGTTGATTTGGGCAGTGTGCAGATGCCACAAGCCTGCGTGCCCTGCGTACCAAACTGGTGTTGGGTATGTCAAGATGGGGGTGATTACTATTTTAGATGGTACGCCTCTGTGCCAATAATAAATGGAAACTTGTCGCATCCAGTCTATGGTATTTGGCTGGCACTGTTTGCTGGTGGGAAGAAACGGAAATCCCGATTCGCCTAACTTCCAGTGCTGTGATCGACAAATGGGGTCAACACCGGCAATTGCCGCAGACGCTTTCGCAGCAGACACATTTCACGTTTTACAGGATTCGTTTTCTCTCGCCTTGGCACACCCTCGTGGACATCACTTATCCGTTTCCTTTTCTCCTCGCTCCAGAACTGATTTATGACTTTTACCAATGGAACAATTCCTCCCCCTCCCCAAACCATGGTCTACTGGCATTACCTGTAGACCCGACTCTCCCTGAGTATTTGGCATGGATACCCCCCCTGGAGCGGCATTAACCTTGTGTCTTGAGGCTAGGTACAGGTCGAAAACACTCATTTCAGAGCAACTCCTGACCTGAATGTGAAAAATAGATCTGCCATGCAGCCATCATTGCAACGTCCTCACGTTAGCCCATACTGCGGGTTGTCTCACTGTTGTCTCCTACTCGTAATAAGGTTGAGATGTTATCTTTTTGACGCTTTGAGTCCCATGTTTTGTGCCTGCCGACAGGTCGGCAGAGGAACTTATCTGGATTTGGACCGTATGATGCCATACGATACCCGCGTGACAAGTCTGTGGCGCGGCAAGATGAAGGCAATCATATTTAACCATTGGTTTAGCCAGGCAGGCTCGCTACCCGCTTGACATTATATCACATCAATGCTTTCCCTTATAACTATCATTGATCTCCTCGTTTTTCTCTCCTTTGGACTTGCTCTTTCCGTTATTCATGACTATCGACGAAGGAGAGGCCTTCCCTACCCACCTGGACTGCGACCCCTCCCCATCATCGGAAATCTGCTTGATATACCGAAAGAATCATCCTGGCTTACATACACTCAATTCGCCAAGAAATATGGCAAGTTCTTCTGTTTGGTACCAGCGCTGTATATAATGAGTTCTGCAGGTGATGTTCTGTCTTTCCATGTGTTCAGGCAAGTCATTATCGTCCTGAACACTGTCAAGTCCACCAAAGATCTGCTCGACAAACGCGGCGAGATTTACTCTGACCGTCCCGTCATCCCATTCTACAAGATGTGCAGATTGAAATTCAGTGTTCCCAGTTCCTAACTGATAACATTCAGGATGGAATGGGGTTGGTTCTTACCGACGGCGAGGTATGCTGAGCCTTGGCGTCAAGGGTGCAAGCTGCTTGATCGTGGCCTTCGACCTGGAGCTGTGGCGGAATATCGCTCGATGCAAGCTGCCAGAACACGTGTGCTTCTTACTCATATGTTGGAGAGCCCTGAAGACTGGGAGGCCCACATAGCCCTGTAAGCGGTGTCCTTTTCTGACTCCTATCCCTTTCTTTGATTATTTCTCATTTTCATAGCATGCAAGGAGAGCTAATCCTGGCCATGACCTATGGGTATGAAGTGCAAGGACGCAATGATAAGAAGATTGAGGCTTCGAGAAGGATGAGTGAGCATGGAGGAGCAGTAACCCTTCCTGGTGCACTGCTTGTCAACGACCTCAGTTTCCGTGCGCAATCCCTCTCTGGCCATCCTTGTTGATGTCGTGTTGTCCCCAACTCACAATGTCCTTCTTAGTTCGGCACATGCCTGATTGGCTGCCGTGGTTTAGCTACAAGCCACTTGCTCGCATCGGCCGTGATTTAGGGCTCGAGGTCATGTATCCGCTGATACAGTTCGTCAAAGATGCCATGGTAAGCTGGTAGTCCAATTACGTCTACATCCCACGGGACTGGATGTTGGGTAGGCCAATGGGACAGCACGACCTTCGCTCGCCCTCGAAAATCTACAGAAGATAGAGAAACTAAGTGAAATAGAGCGAGGAAAGGCTGAAGAATTGATCATTGGCGTCTTGGGATCAATCTATAATGGTTTGGATTGCACACTACGATGAACTCTACTGTGGTTGACATGATTCTTTCCAGCCGGGACTGACACCGTAAGTCCTCAAACGGATATTCACAACTTGAGGAATTCATTCGATCCTTTCAAACGTAGACAATCGCTGCGACCATGACCTTCTTATTGGCGATGGCGCTCCACCCTGATATTATGATAAGGGTGCAAAGCGAGATGGATGCCGTCACGGGACGAGACCGACTTCTGACTTTTGACAATTGCCCAAGGTTGCCATTCATTGATGCGGTGTGCAAGGAAGTTTTAAGATGGCGACCAGTCACCCCTCTCGGTGCGCCCACTAGTGATTAATTAAGCAGATATCTGGACATCTCCTTCATCGTAGCCGTTCCTCATGCAACGACAGAAGACGACACCTACGAAGGATTCTTTCTACCAAAGGGTGTGTATCTTTTGATTTGTCATCTCGATACCGACAGATGCATGTCTTCCCAGGTGCTATTGTAATCGGGAATTCATGGTGAGCCGTGTTTTAATGTCCTCCAAGTGGCTTCAACCTTTTCCAGGGCAATCCTCCATGACCCTGAGAGATATCCAGAGCCAGATGTCGGAGGTAATGCAATCAATCGTGCACTTGGCGCATTGTGGCCCTTGATGGGACACTCTCTTCTTATCATTGACAGACATTGACACTTCTCGTACAGACGTATGTCGTAGCGTTACATGTGGACATTTTAGCTTGTGATTACCGCATTTACCTTTACTCGCGTTTATTACTTTCATCGCTGATCGCTCCTCGAGTACTTATACTGTGTCTTTGTTGCTAGTAAAACCTCAGTCTTCATGTTCATCAGACTGAGGTTAGTATTGATCGTTAATCTTGCTCGCTACCTTATCGCTTACATCGGCCTAGCGCCCTCTGTCCGCTTACAGGTACATACAGTTGCAATGTAGTCTTCACGTTCATCAGACTGAGCGCCCTCTGTCTGCTTACAGATTATGAGACCTGCATCTCCATCACTTTGACAACTGAAACTCTAATCGCTGTTCTTCCTCGCACACTGTCATTATGTCTGCTCCCCCGTCTACTACTGGCGCCGGTCCTCCTGCTTCGCAGGCCCCTACTGGTACTCCCACTCCGCAGGTTCCTTCTGGCACTCCCGCACTGCAGTCGTCTGGCACCCCTGCGCAGACCCAAGGTGGAAGCTCTCCTACCACAGGCAGCAGCACGTCGGCGAAACCATTCATACCTGCCAAGTTCAATTTGCCAATGCTTGATGACGATGGTGAGAACTACAACACTTGGTACATGGCACTTCAGCTCGCACTCGACAATCGCGGCATCTGGCCTATTGTCACCGGGATCGAACTTTGCCTGGATTGGACGACTGACCCTACTGGCCATGAAGAGTGGGGCCTCAAGGATCGCAAAGCTAGACTTATGATCCTCTTGGCACTAAGGAAGGTTGGCCAAAACTGTGTCTTCCGTGGGACATCTTCCAAGGAATACTGGGATCGCATCGCCTCTCGGTATTCTGGCACTGGTGGCGGCAACAAGCGCACTGTCTCCTTATTGCAGCAGTTCTTCACGATCTCCTTCAAGGACTCGGAACCTATGCAGCCACAGATCGACCACGTTGTCCGCGCAGCCCAGCAGCTCGAGACTGTCAGCTTCCCTATTGATGACCGCCTTCTGGCTTTCCTACTCGCTATTCGCCTTCCTGACTCCTACGCAATGCTTCGCACCGTCATCACCAACTCAGAAGCCGCTAACATCACCAGCAAATGGGTTGCGGACCGAATTATCGGGGAGGAACGCCACCGCCTCAACAACTTCGAAGGCAACGCCGCGGCCTTCTACGCCAAGGCTGGCAAGGGCAAGGGCAAATCACCCCAAGCCGACACCGACTTGAAATGCTCTCATTGTAAAAAGAAGGGCCACAAGAAGTCGGAATGCCGCAAACTGAAGAAGGAGAAGGCGGAGCAAGAGGCAGCCAAGAATTCTAGCGCTACCCCCGGCTCTGCTTCTGGAAACTCTAACTCCACCTCCCCCTCCAGTGCTACGGCAAAGATCACTGTGACCAGTGATCCCCCTGCCAGCGACACAGATGTCATTCGACTCTTCCACGCTGTTGCCGTCCCCCGATCTTGCTCCGCCGAATGTCCTTCCACCACTTGTCAACCCCATGGACGTCATCCTCGGCAACGACAGCGCCATTCAAGCCACTGGTGTCGGCTGCATTTCCATCCGCATGCATGCCGAGGGCAAGTCCTCGCCCGCGGTACTGCAAGACGTCCTCCACGTGCCGGAACTCCACAGCAACCTACTTTCGGTGTCACACTTCGCTAAGCACGGCTCTGAGATGCGGTTCGTCGGAGAGGGATGTTCCATCCTCGACCAGCACAAGCGAGTTGCCTGCGAAGGTGACTTGCGCGGAAGTCTCTACGTCATGTGGATAACCACCATCTCCACCTCTGAGTCGGCTCACATCGCGGTCCTGGACTCCTTCCCCGCTGAGGGTGAAGACCCTCCTGAGGCCGCGCTGATCGCTGACAACTCGGGGTTGAAGGTCACCATCGATACTTGGCACCGGCATCTCAGTCATCTCAACACTGATGATGTCATTCGCATGGCGCGAAAGGGGATGATACAAGGGATGGACATCACTGGCGGCTACACCCCATCCTCCCAAATCTGCGAACCCTGCGTTAAGGGCAAGCAAACGCGTGCCGAAATCCGAAAGGAGACAGACACACAAGCTGACCTCGTGTTAGGCCGCGTCTTCTCAGATGTCTGCACCCTTTTCTCCACCCGCTCTCACCAAGGCTTCGCCTACTTTGTTACATGGATCGACGACAAGTCCCGCAAGGTCTTCGTCGACGCTATGAAGGAGAAGTCCAAGGTGGCTCGACACCTGCACGCTTTCGTCGCGCAAGTTGAGCTCGAGACAGGCCACAAACTCAAGGTCCTGCGCTCTGATGGAGGGGGCGAATACACCGCCGGGGAAGTACAGTCCTTTCTCAAGGACAAAGGGGCCAAGCACGAGATGACCACAGCTGACACACCGCAGCACAACGGGGTAGCAGAGCGCATGAACCGCACGCTTGTCGAGTGGGTCTGCACAATGCTCATCGACGCCGAGCTCCCCGACGGCTATTGGTGGGATGCCCTCCAGTACGCGGCGCTACTTCACAACGTGTCCCCGACACATTCCCTCAGTGACTGCACACCCAAGGAGTCCTGGAGCAGGAACAAGCCCGACATTTCCCGCCTCTGTGTTTTCGGCTGCAAGGCCTTCGTCCATATCCCTGACAAGATGCGCGGCAAACTCTCAGCTAAGTCCCTCGTCTGCACGTTTATCGGCTACGCTCAGCAGCACAAGGCTTATCGCCTTGTGCATCGCCTGTCAGGGCGCTTCCTCAAGTCCCGTGACATTATCTTCGACGAGGGGGGGACCAACACGTTATATGAACGCGTTATTCTCGACGCTAACAACACATCCCTGCTGCTTATTGCCCTTGCTCCCACACCTTCTTCCGCTCCTGTCCCCACTCCCCCTCCGTCCACTTCCACATCTGAGCCATCCACGACTACACCCGTTCCCGCTTCCACTAACATACAGCCCACGCCTGTCGCCTCGCGTCCCAAGCGCACCATCCGCCCGCCCGTCCGGGACAATGACCCGCGCTACACAGTTTTATCCTACAACCGATCTCGCCCCGCGGAGCAAGCCAACATCGTCCTTGCGGACAAGACAGGCGACCCGCGAATGTACAAGGAGGCTATGGTGCGCAGCGATGCCGCCAAGTGGGATGTGGCCTGCGAAGACGAAATCCGCAACTTCCAGCAGATGGGAGTTTACGACGTAGTCCCGTGGCCGAAAGGGCGCAAAGTTGTCGGAAGTAAGTGGGTTCTCCGTATCAAATGTGGACCAGACGGCCAGGTACAGAAGTACAAGGCATGCATCGTCGCCCAAGGCTTTACTCAAGTTGAAGGCCTCGATTACGATCAGACATTTGCCCCAGTTGTCAAACTCTCAACCTTCCGCGCTATCCTCGCCATTGCCATCCAGCAAAACCTCACTATCCATCAAATGGACGTCAAGGCGGCTTACCTCAATGGCAAGCTCAAGGAGGAGATCTATATGGAGGCCCCTCCCGGTCTCGAGATCCCCAAAGGTATGGTTCTGCGACTCAATTGGGCAGTCTACGGCACCAAACAAGGCAGCCGAGTCTGGTACAAAGACGTGTGTGGTACTATGACGGAGATGGGCTACATGAGGATTGAGGCGGACCACGCTGTGTTCATACGGCGATGCGGTGACGTCCTTTCTATTATCGCACTTTACGTCGATGATTTCAAACTTGTGGGACCTCCTGATTCAGATGACGTCCGCAAGGACAAGGAGACCCTGAAGAAGAAGTACCACATGACTGATCTGGGAGAGATCTCCTGGATTCTCGGCATCCATGTCACGCGGGATTGCGAAGAGGGCTGGATCGTGTTATCCCAACAGAAATATTTAGAGGAGGTATTGGAGCACTTCGATAAGGCTAATGTTCGCCCCATCAGCACCCCCTCTCTCCCCAACCATCATCTCGTCCGTCTCCCTTCGCCTGAGGTGGACGCTAAACACTTTCAGCGCGCCCTCGGGGCCCTCATGTATCTAATGCTGGGTACACGCCCAGATATTGCTTACACCGTCACAGCCCTTGGTCGCCACGCAGCCAACCCTGGCATCAAACACCAGCACACCCTCGACCGTCTTTTCCGCTACCTTCATGGGTCTTCGGACTACAAACTTGTGTACCGCCGCGGGGTTCCTGGAGGCAACACCATACTCGGGTATGTGGACGCTAACTGGGGCAGCGATGTCAATGACCGTAAGTCCACCTCGGGCTACGCGTTTACTCTCTCTGGCGGTGCTATCTCCTGGAGTTCCAAGAAGCAGAGCGCTGTTGCTCTCTCCAGTACCGAAGCCGAATATATTGCCGGCATGCATGCAGCCAAGGAAGCTATCTGGCTTGGACGACTCTTTGTGGGGTTACAACAACCTTCATCATTCCCTATTCCCCTCCTCATCGACAACCAGTTGGCCATTGCCATCGCAAAAAACCCAGAGTTCCATGATCGGACGAAACACATCGACATCCGCTATCACTTCCTCCGACACAAGGTCGAGTCGGGCGATATCACCCTCGATTACGTGCCCACTAACAACCAGTCCGCTGACGTCCTCACAAAGGGCCTTGCCCGGGAGAAGCACGAGAAGTTTTCAAAGGAGCTAGGTTTGCGCCGTGCTGATTGAGGGGGCGTGTCAGAGGTAATGCAATCAATCGTGCACTTGGCGCATTGTGGCCCTCAATGGGATGCTCTCTTCTTATCATTGACAGACATTGACACTTCTTGTACAGACGTATGTCTTTTTTTTTTTTTTGATTAAAGTTTATTGTCCTTAACTGCAAAGCTACCAGACAGATACACGTAATACATAACCTAACTACTCTGTGCGAAACCCTACAACAACTACCGTAAATGCCCTGACTCAGCTGTGCTACCTCAATGTCACGCGCGCTGTCTTGGTCCGGCCTGCTGGAGGTGCTGATTACCGCCCACCGCTTGCACCTATTATCGCACCTGGTGCTGACGACAGGAGGAGGGGGTACGGGCCCAGGTAGAGGGAGGGGAGGGGAAGTAGAAAGGGGCAAAACGTGCCCAGGAAGGGAGGGTGGGGAGGGGGGAAAATGCTGAAGCACCTGTTTAGGGGTTGGTGGGCGAAGGGGGTATGCTGGTAAGGGGTACGAGAGGAGGGGTGTAGAGAGGAGGGGGGCCAGTCGGGTCCAGATCTTCCGACCGCTAACGCAATAGGGCCCATGGCGGCCTAGACGGGGTCCAGGGCTTACGCGACGACTCCCCTGAGGGAGAAGCAGCGGACTTACGTGGCAAAGAACCACAGCCATAGGGGTACCACGAAATTGGGTCGTGGGTTTGATAGGAGGGGGGCGTGGCCGGGGCTTACGCGGCGCAATGCCAGCGGCCAGGGCACAGGGGAAAAGAAGGGACGGCACGTGTCGACAGCACCTCAGGGCAGAGGGTGGACAGCGCCAGAGAGGAGGGGAGGGGGGGAAGGGAGAGAGGGGGAAGGGGAGGGTAGGCGGGGGAGGGGAGAGCCAAAGGCGCACGAGGACCAGCATAAGCATTTGAACGCTGTTCTTCAGTCTACAGTAAAGTGCGGGCCTATCCAAGGGTCAGAGGCAGAGGGGGGGGGGGGCTTCCCGGCACACCCGAGGGCGCCGTCACAGCCGCGGTACGAGGTCTTGAGCGCCGGCCAAGGCGCTAGGCTTCAACGTTGGGCTTCAGGACTTACAGCCATATTTCAGGCCGCCCTGCCACCGAACGGAATCCGGTCCAGTCCAAGTAGGGGGGGAGAGAGTGGGGAGGGCAAAAGAGAGGAGGGGTAGAGAGGAGGGGTAGCACCTGGGCGACGCTAGGTCAAGCCCGGTCCCGAGCGTGGTCGCTTACGGGGACACAAGGTAGGAGGGAAAGGAGTGTGGGGGAGGGGGGGTGCCAGACAGTGCCGGCGAGGTGGGGTCGGGGGGCGACGACCTTGAGGGCCTCAAGAGGGATCCGATCTTCGACACACAGAAGAGCCAGGCGTGAGCCCGACCCCAGTCCGTGGTACAACCTGGAGCGTCCGCCATATTTCAGACGGGGAGAACAGCCAGCGAGGAAGGGGTACCAGAGCCCACAAGGGGGATGGTGGTGGTAAGAGGACAAGAAGGGATGGTACAGACGTATGTCGTAGCGTTACATGTGGACATTTTAGCTTGTGATTACCGCATTTACCTTTACTTGCGTTTATTACTTTCGTCGCTGATCGCTCCTTGAGTACTTATACTGTGTCTTTGTTGCTAGTAAAACCTCAGTCTTCACATTCATCAGACTGAGGTTAGTATTGATCGTTAATCTTGCTTGCTACCTTATCGCTTACATCGGCCTAGCGCCCTCTGTCCGCTTACAGGTACATACAGTTGCAATGTAGTCTTCACGTTCATCAGACTGAGCGCCCTCTGTCCGCTTACACCAGATGTCTTCAAGCCAGAACGATTCCTCAACCCAGACGGAACCCTACTGGACGATCCCGTACTTGTAACAGCATTTGGGTATGGTAAACGGTCGTGTCCCGGAAGACATTTTGTGGATGCAACGCTATTTATCACTGTCGCGTCTCTGTTATCTGTTTTCAATGTTGAAAAAGGGGAAGACACAAAGGGTCAGCCTTTTGAATACACATATACGGGCCATATCATAAGGTTTGCCAAATACGATCTGCTAAGATAGCACTGGATGGAAGCTGACTCCCACTCGTAGTCGTCCCAACTCGTTTCCCTGCTCTATTGTTCCACGCGATAAACGGGCAGAAGAGCTGATTATTGCAGATACTATGGCACGTTAGTTCACCAATCCTCCTTCACTTTTCTCCGAAATAGGGAGTGGTTCTTCGAAAGCCTCCAAACTCTTAGAGCAGAACAACAAGCGTAAGGGAGAACGGTTGGCGGCGAGTAGTAGGTATAAATAGAAAACGTAATATACCAAACAGACGGAAGGCAGAGGGCACTCACCAATCACCAACCCCCAACACGTTTACCACCAACCCCCTCATAACCAGTGGACAGCCACAGGACGGCTGGAGAGCCGTCGCGCGGCAATGAACTTCCGAATCGCTTCCTTGACAGGTCTCGATGGCTGTGGTTCCCAGGAAGAAATTGTAACGCGGGTAACACTTCCGGGGCTCCTTCCCTGGCAAGTTCTTGCAAGGTGGGAGCGACATGTCGAACCCATTGCACGTATAGGACTAGATCCTTCACATAGGTTGATCGGCGTAAATGTTGAGGGTTGTGGACATAGATGTGTTCCAGAGTGTTGAAGAGAGGAACTGACAAGCTACGGATCTGTGAAAGAGACGAAAGCTGAATCCGGCGCTCTGCAGGAGATCCCAACTGAACGTACCTCCCGATCAGCTGTCCAATTTTGCCCGAAAAGTGTAACGTTGGCGCAGTCATCGGAAAAATCCAAGTTTGCTCCATGGAGTGCTCCTGTGCAACTGGCGAAGTGGCGTAGTGAAGCAGACTAAGGAATGTTGAATAGCAGTTTGATTGAGGAACATCATAGCGGAATTGTCAAGTAAGGGGAATCGACACGGGACATTGGATGCGATATCACCCAAGTACTCGCTATTGCCTTTGAACAAGAACATGGTGAGAGTTGCGGTGGGGAAGACAACGGGTGGAGGTGGGTGAAATGTATCCGGTGCGGCCGGACCGGGTGCCACCAGAATATCTTTTTTCTGCGGATTTTTCAAAGATGTTCTCCTTCGACCAGTCTTCAAAGCTTCAACCACTGGCATTCCGCGAACAATTGACGCGGCACAATTTCATCCAAGTTAGCAACATTCCTCCTACCTGCCAAATGGCTAGTCAGAGCTTTGCTCATTATATCTAGAAAGGGCACCCATCTTGGAGTCTTGAGTTTATAAACACGTCTCTCAGTTTTCAAGGCATTCCGCGCCTTAGGCTTGAAGATACTGACGGCACGCCATCTCAATTGTCATATGCCTTCGGCCCCTTATCTCTATCTCAAGGCATCCTGTGATTTGTGTTGACATCGTCGGTCCTTCCCTTCAAGTTCCCGGCCTGCCAGTGCTTTCCTTCGGCGGACTATCATGTCCGGAATTGGGGATCGGGAAATTATGGCGATGTATGCTCTCACATTACTCAGTTGGACCCGCTCTATTAGCATTAGCATGCCTTTTATCCCAAGGCCAGCTCAACCAGTGTGAGGAATCGATCTTGGCACCAGCAGAAGAGACGGCGTTATCAGGTTACCCACATACCTAAATAAGATAAAGGTGATCATCGCAAGTGTCATGATGCCCGCGTGATTGTTCTTCTTCATTGCGATGACGGGACGACATCAGTCATTCGAATCGTATTTAGTCACTGGCTGCTGTATGTCATTCCAGTGCATCAATGGTTTCCCTTATAACTATCCTCGACCTCCTCGTGCTCCTGTCCTTTAGCTTTGCTCTTTCTGCCATTCGTGATCTCCGGCGAAGGAGGGGATGTCCTCCTGGCCCACGACCCCTCCCAATCATCGGAAATTTACTCGATATACCGAAAGAGTTCTCCTGGCTTGCGTACACCGATTTGTCTAAGAAATATGGTGAGGTACTCTCTCTTGTATCATACTGTTCCGTTTAACATGAGCTCAGCAGGGGATATTCTGTCCCTCCACGTGTTCGGGCAGGTCATTATCGTGTTGAACTCAGTCAAGGCCACCAAGGATTTACTCAACAAACGCGGGGAATTTTACTCTGACCATCCTGTGGTCCCATTTTACGACATGTGCGCACTGAGATTTGGTGTTCTCAGTTCCTAACTGATAATGTTCAGGATGGAAATGGGTTGGTTCCTACCGACAGCGAGGTCTAGTGAGCCTTGGCGTAAAGGACGCAAGTTGCTCGATCGTGGCCTTCAGCCTGGAGCCGCCGCGGCGTATCATCCGATGCAAGAGTCCAAGGCATGTGTACTTCTCACTAGGATGTTGAGAAGCCCCAAGGACTGGGAGGCCCATGTCGAGCTGTAAGTGGTGGCCCTTTCGGGCCCTTGTCCCCTCTTTTTATTGTTTCTCCATTATATAGCCTACAGGGAGAACTGATCCTAGCTATGACCTATGGCTACGAAGTGCAAGGACGCGACAACAGGAAGGTTGATGCTGCAAGAAAGATGGCCGAGCTTGGATCAGTGACAGTCCTTCTGGGTGCATTGCTTGTCAATGACCTTCCCTTCCGTATGTCACTATCCCTTAGCCATCGTGACTTAGGCCCAGTTCTCGCCGTCTCATATTTTCCTCCCCAGTTCGGCACGTCCCTGATTGGCTGCCGTGGTTTAGCTACAAGCCACTTGCTCGCATCGGCCGTGATTTGGGGTTCGAGGTCATGCATCCACCGATACAGTTCGTCAAAGACGCGATGGTAAGCTAATAGTCCAATGCGTCTACACCTTCAGAGTACTCATCTGGCTTGCTGTGTAGGCCAATGGCACAGCACGACCCTCACTTGCTCTCGAGAATCTACAGCAGATAGAGGAATTAGGTGGAATAGAGCAAGAAAAGGCCATAGATACGATCAGCGGCGTTCTAGGGTCAATCTATTTAGGTTTGAAATACACACTGCGATGGGTTCTACGTTGCTGACGCGGTCTTTTCTAGCCGGCGTTGATACCGTAAGCCGTTTAATGTACATTCACAACTTCGCTGATTCATTGGGCCTTTCAAATACAGACAGCCGCTGCGATGATGACATTTTTCTTGGCAATGGCACTCCACCCTGATATTATGAGAAAAGCCCAGCACGAACTTGATGCTGCCACAGGACGGGACCAACTCCCGACTTTTGACGATCGCACACGCCTACCATTCGTTGATGCGGTGTGTAAGGAGGTTTCAAGGTGGCGACCTGTCATCCCTCTTGGTGCGCCCATCTGTGAATACATGCGTGGAATATCTTGACATCTCCACGACAGCTGTCCCGCACGCAGTCACAAAAGACGACATTTATGAAGGATTCCTGATACCTAAGGGTGTGCATCCTTCGGTATAGCCATATCGGTGCTGACAGACATATACCTTTTCAGGTGCGGTTGTAATCGGAAATGCATGGTGAGTTGTCTTCACTTCCCTTGAAGTGATTTCAACTGTTTGTAGGGCAATTCTGCACGACCCTGCAAGGTATCCGGAGCCAGACGCCTTCAAACCTGAGCGATTCATCAACCCAAATGGAAGTCTGCTAGACGATCCGGTTCTTGTATCCGCATTCAGGTATGGAAAGCGAGTATGCCCTGGGAGACATTTTGCGGAAGCAACACTATTTATCACGGTCGCGTCTCTATTATCTGTTTTCAATGTTGAAAAGGGGGAAACCCCCAACGATCAGCCCTTCGAATACACATATACAGGCTCCGTCATAAGGTTCGCCAACTAAAATCAGATCGTTTGGAAGCTAACTCGTTATTTTAGTCGTCCCAACTCTTTCCCCTGCTCTATCGTTCCGTGGGACAAACGGGCAGAAGAGCTGATTGTTGCAGATACTATAGCACGTTAGTTTATCGAAGCTACTTATTTGGGCCAAAGCCAAATGTTCGCTGATGATGTATGTACCCTGCATTCAAGTTGGATACACAAGCTGTATCCACGGTGATTTACGTTTGGCGATGTATTCCGAATGTGACAAACGTAGAATCCATTTCCGACCAGAATGTCATATCAATTTCAATTTCAAGGGTTTCCTACGTTTCCTTCAACCACTGGCACTCTGCAAATAATTGACGCAGCACAATATTTATGTTATCCAAGTTACTACCTTTCCTTGTACCTTCCAAGATAATTAGTCAGAGTGGCTTGCTCATCACATCTAGAAAGGGCGGTCATACGGCAATCTCCAGTTTTCAGAGCACCCCACCTCAAGCTCAGGGCTACCCCTAACACACCTCTAACCTTTCAATTATTGCCATATGCATTCGGCGTAGAACTTATTTCCATCTCAAGGCTTCAGGTGATTGGTGTTGGGCAGACCGCTTTCCTTCTACAGGTAATCATGTCTGGACTTGGGGATCGGAAAATTGTCATGATGTATGGTCCCCCACATCACCCTGCCCAAGGATACTCAAGGGCGATACCAGCGTAAGCGTGTCCTTTAGTCAAGGCCAGATATGGACGGACCACCTCAGCTGGTGTGATGGGAAGCTGGTGTGAGAATTCGATCTTTGGCATCAGCAATGTGTCTGGAAAGCCATTCTCTGTCTACATATATGCCTTAATAAGATAAAGATGATCATTTGATCCCTTCTTCGATGCTTGAGAGTGCTATTTTCTGGTTCAATTGTTGACATGATGAATTTTCTGTATTTGTTTGAATGTATGATGCCATACATCAGGAAAACCCCTTTTTTACTTTTTGTGCTTTTTCATGCTTTTTCATGCTTTTTCATGCTTTTCAGAAAAAAAGTAGAAAAAAGTAGAAAAAGCCAAGTCCCCTACTTGCCAGAGTGCTTTC